>ERZ773235.1087-NODE-1087-length-30376-cov-3.792883_pt1 | contig 30376 bp, 36 predicted proteins | sample MGYA00580522_ERZ773235 | MGnify/ENA primary metagenome ERZ773235 (study PRJEB29015, sample SAMEA2737797) | human gut metagenome | biome: human gut; feature: human-associated habitat; material: faeces | place: China | collected 2012 ...
ATTTAACTGTTTCTATAACACGATTTTCAATGAAGAAATACTTTTCTTGTTCCTTATCAATTACCGGAGTAGATGCTGGTGGTATTTGTTTCATCTTTATTACATCTATACCATCATATTCTTTGTTGAAACATTCTCCATAGATACGCCAAGAAGTTCCTAGTTTTACGTTTTCTAATGTTTCTGTTATAGAAGAGTTAGGTATACCAACTCTAGCAATGATGCTATCTGTTTTATCACTTAGTTTTAAAGTAAGTAAGGTGATTCCTTTTTCATAAACTATCATATCCATACCAAATATATAAGCTTCAATTATAGTATTATCATCTTCGTAACTAAATCTATCTGGTAGATCTTTGATTTTAGTAATTTGATATTCTTGTATATTAGAATCTATATTTATATTCAGTTCCTTTTTTCATACTATCCTCCTAATCATTATTAATTAACATATTATTACAAATCTTTCGCCAGCACCTTCTGTTAACACGTTTTCATGTGTACAGTCCTCATTAGCGAACAAAGAAATAATTTTATCCTGTTTTATTATTACGATTTCTTCAGTTTCTTCTATATAACCAATATCATCCACATCGTAGAAGTTAGTGTAATCGATGAACCCATCAATAAATGCACCAAAGTATTTTATAATATTCTCATGAGTTAGTGCTGCTATTCCAAGTCCATTCATAACAATTTTTTTATACTTATAATCATTATTATTTATAAGTTCAGTAGTTTTCCAATTACCTGTTAAGCAAGTAATTATGTTGTCATTGCTAATAGAGAAAACATACATTCCACCATCAATACCAAGTGTTTTAATGTCATGTGATGTTTCTTCACCATTAACTATCAATATACCATTTTTTAATAGTATTATTATGTCTTTGTAGTAAGAGAATTTTATTTCTTGTACTTCATCTATCATAATGTTCTCTAAGTAATTAGTATTCTTATTAACAAAGTCATAAGCAGTATTCAAATCAAAAGCGTATATAACATCAATATCTTTGCCAAATAATTTTACTTCTTCATAATCATTGATATTTTCGTTCATTCTTATTCAACCTCATTTCTATATCAACTAAATATTTCTGTTAATTCTATTATACTATATTTATTTTAAATTTCGACATTCTATATGAAAGTATGGTTTAAGATTTGAATTTAATTAGAGCATAATAAAAGCAGAATTTACATCTGCTGGTAATTTAATAATATGCTTTATTGTTTTCATCATACAATACTAGGTCAATGTTCAAGTCTTTATCCTGTATGTATTCATTTATTACACTTGTAATTATTTTACCTACTACAGAATGTTCAAATCCATATTCTCCAGTTCCAAGACTAGGCAAGAGAACATTCTTATAACCTTTTTTATAGATTTCATCTAGCATGGTCTTGTATGTATTAGTTAATAATTCTAAAGAATTGTCGTATTCCCATTGCTTTGGTCCTTGAACAAACATAATATCTATATTTAAGTCAAATCCTGGAGTTATTCTAACATCTCCAATTTTCATGATGTTCTTCTCTTTATAGTAATCTGTAAAGTAATTGATATCATATTTTTTTTGAGTATAGTCTTCTAATCTATCTACTCCTGCTTTTTTGAAAATTGCTCCCGAAACTCCAGCACCAGCAACCATTTGAGGATTTGTAGGGTTGATAATTAAATCATGCCCTTTTAATATTGAATCAGATGTTATATCTCCAACTAAAACTCTATATCTTCCCATAATAGCCTTCCTTTCAAATTAATATCTATTAGTCCCATTATACCATAGATAACAAGAATTTTATGCTAAGTTTGGTAAAAGTTGCTGTAATTTTTTTATCTTTATGTTATTAATAACACAAGCTTATCAAGAGTTACTACTCAAAGAGAAAATACTTGAAGTATTTTAATTAAATTATGGAGGTATATGTATGTTTAGATTTGAAAATGGTGAAGATATAACACCAGAGGAACACGCTACAATAGTAGAACCTTTTTTTGAAGCTTGTACTGATTATTTAGAGAAAAAAATTGTTCCTGATTTTGTATGCTTTTTTATCGTAACTGGTTATAGGCGGAGTGCACTATGGCAAGATCGCTTGGATATTTTTATAGGTTCAACATTAGATTTATTTAACTTTGATATTAAAGATTATGATTCTCTTAAAGCAAAAGTTATTCAAATCCTGTATAATAAATATAAGTTAAAGGTAATAAGCGAGGATCCTTTAAACTTTGAGGAAGTGAGTTAAATATGATTAGGACAGATTATGACATTAGTGATGAAGATTTTGATAAGATTAATAAACCTTTTACAAAAAATATACATCAGTATGTAAGAGACAATTTTATTTTTGAGTACATAGCTTACTATATTGCCACAGGATATCGATATGATGCTCTCTGGGCTGGTAAACTCAGTGGATTGTTCAATGGTGTTATTGATGATCTCTGTGGCCTACAATTTGGTTTAAATGGCGATATAGAGCGTCTTAGACAGATACTTAAAGATAAATATAATTTACTTTTAACAAGTGATGAATATTTAGAAATTGAAGAGATACAAAAACAGGATCAGAATTAACTGATCCTGTTATTAATATGTTTATTGTTTATCTTCTGGTTTTTCTTCATCTTTTGTTTCTTCAAACAATTTAGATAAAGGTACGCCAAGAACTTGTGCAAATTTATATGCTGTACCAATAGAAGCAGTTTGATGAACCTTCTCACTCTCTATGCCTTTAATAAAGCTTAGAGCATATAGACTTTTTTGTGAAAGCTGTTCTTGTGTAAGACCTGCTTGCTTACGATACTTTTTTAAGTTTCTTGCTAACAATGTATATGCGTAATTCTCATCTTTTTTATCCATTTGTCCCACCTTCTTTAATTTTAACAAGAAGAGTCTATTAAAAAGGTATGTTGTTCGCCTACTTTTTGTGATATAATATTCATGAAAGAGGTGTTAAAATGAAGAACATAGGATTTATTTATATTTATAGGTGTATAGTTGGAGCTAATAAGGATATTTGTAAGATTGGTAAGACAAAACACTTGGGAGATCATTCTGATAGATTGACTCAACATTTACGTACAACGTATTATGGTTTCACACCATATACTGATTTTTCAACTGGTAAGGTAATTGCAACTGGTTTTAAGGTTACTGATGTAGATCAAGCAGATAAGCTAGTTAAGAACTTATTTAAAGACAGACAAGTTAGTTCAATAGAAGTTTATAATGTGGATTATGACTCAGCTATTAAGGAACTATATGATTTTTTAAATGCCAATAATTTACTTGTAAGCTTTGTTGAAGATGGAATAAGTGCATATGACTTTTTGAAAGTTGAGGATAATGGAGATACTTTAAAAATAAATGTGGATACGTCAAAATCAGCATTTGAAGATATTAAGGAACAACTTTTATCTAAGTATGGAAATGAACTACCAGATGAATTGTTATTACTATTAAGAGATCAAGATGAATTTATAGAAATATGCCCATCACATTATAAGAGTGGTAACTATATTGATTTTCCTAATAATTTAGTATTAGATATTCATTATAATAAGATGAAACGTGTTGACATTTTAAGTAAGTTACGTGATTTATTGTAATTGAAGTGAGATGAGATGTTATGAGTAAGAAAAAAATCAAGACTGTTGAGGTAGATAAAAATACGTTTAATAGATTAAAGAAGAACAAACAACACATTGTGTTAAAATCATTTTTAGTACTTTTACTTGTTATATTGATTTTCTTTGGCTATTATTTTGTTAATAAGAAATTAGAACAAGTTAAAAGTCAAAAGATTAGTTCAGAGGTTACTGAAATTAAGAAAGACAAGGTTGATTATGTCTTTGTTGAGATTAATCCTTCATTTGTATTAACTATTAAAGATGGTTCAGTAGAAGATGTGGCTTGCCTTAATGATGATTGTGTTGCTATTTATAGTGAAATAGATGTTAAAGGTAAAGACATTAATAGTAGTATAGATAGTCTTTATTCTCTATCTAGTACTAAGGGTTATGATATTTCTGGTGGTGTTAAAGTTAAGACAACTGGTGATGTAAGTATAGAAAATAAAGATTATATTACTTTTGAATATATAACTGAGGCTACTAAAGATGATTTGTTAACTAGTTTGAAGAACAATGATAGTATAAAAGAAAATAATAATGATAATTATTATGCTACACTATGGGATAAGTTAAAGGCTGATAGTGATTATGGTGAAGTATATTCTTGTAATATGGATAAAGAAGAATTAAAGTGTTATTTTACTGAGAAATTTATATCGAGTTTGCTTGTTGACCAAGAACAGCTAGTCTTGAATTATCTAGGATGGAAACAACAAGTAAATAGATACTATAATACTCTTGATAAATTTGATGTTAATCATAAAATGATAGATGGTCTTGATTATATTTTGATTAATAATAAAGAATATAATCCTGTAAGTGGTGTTATAAGAAATGATGAATTGATAGTGTCTAATGTTTTATTGAGAGAAACTATGCATGAAGGGCAATTTTCTATTTCTACTTACAATGAATGCATCCAAATTGGATCAGAGGAATACATTGAAATCAAAGACTTTAATCTTTTAAATCCTAATAATGCTAAAGTTCAAACATATACTCCACAGGATATAATTGATGATTGTGTACACTTTCCTAGATAAATATAATTAATAAAGGAGTGAAGTTATGTTAAAGATTATATTAAGTTGGATTCAACAACATATTGTTACAAGTGTAGTTATTGGAATTGTAGTTATAGGTAGTTTTATAGTAACTCCTATTGTTATAATGAATCAAGATAAAGCACCAACAACACAAGATAAAATATTAGAGCAAAAACTTATTTTAAAAGATAGTTTAGTTTTTGAGATTAATAGTGAGATATCTTTATTATCTTTAGTTAGTGAAGATAATAAAGTAAAAATTTTAAGTGAAGATAAATTAATCGACACTTCTACTTTAGGTGAAAAAGAAATATCTATTAAATATCTAAGTGAAGAACAAGAAAAAGAAGAAATCTTTAAGGTTAGTATTGTAGATACTACTGCACCTACAATACAATTTCAAAAGGAACTATCTACAACTGTCGGAGATAAGATAGATTTATTAAAAGATGTAAAAGCAATAGATAACTCAAAGGAAGATATAAAAGTAACTATTGAGGGTGAGTATAGTTTTAATAAGGAAGGTACCTATAATTTAAAGTATGTTGCCATAGATTCTAGTAATAATAAGATTGAAGAAGAATTTACTTTAAAAGTAAATAAGAAAGTAAATTCTTCCAGCACAAACATGCCAAAAGAACCATCAGGAAATACAAACAATAATGAAAAGCCAAAGGAAGAACCACCAGTAAAGGAGGAGCCTCCTGCTAAAATAGATGATCCACTAGCAAAGTATTGTGATAATAATATTGCTGGATATAAGAGAAATGATGCTGGAGTTTGTACAGATATATCCTCTGGCGATAGTTGTAAATATCAACCTTGTTTTGGTGGAGATATGCCTATGCGTGAATACTTTGAAACCGATGAGGAATATAATACTGCTTTAAATAGGTGGATTGAAAATAATCATAAACAAGCTAAAGAAATATGTACTGAAAAAGGATTAGGTTGGAAACAAGTAGAATGGGATCCTTATTTTGGGGATTGTACTTGGAATTAATAATTATTTATCTTTAAAAAGAGATTATTTATGGTATAGTTAATACGACTGGAGGTTTGATTATGCTCAAGAAGATTGGAATTAGGAAGATAGAAACTGAAATCCCTTATGATGTATTTGTTTCATCTATCGATGGTTTAATTAGTAAGGTTGATAGGGTTAATCTTTTAGTGTATTTTACTTCTAAGAAAATTTATGAGTTAGAAGACACTATGTTTGTTCTTCTGAATATGTATGACAATAGTGGAGAAATGTCTGCTCTATTAGTTGGCAAGAGAGATGCAGATTTCCAAACACTAGTACAAAATATTAGCTTTGGATTAAATTATCGAATTGCTGGAAATGTCTGTACTTTAGATAATGATATAGAAGATAGAGAATTACCTTTTATAAGTGAGATACAAAATAGTAAATTATTTTGTATTTATGCTCTGCAATGTTATAGTGATACTATTTATGGAGTTCCTTATGATGAATTTAATGGATGCATAGGAGTTGAAGAAGAATACGAAATTGTTTCGAAGTACACTAATTATCTTAATAATATTGAATTAGAACAAGTAAAGGATATTAAGGTTGATTGCAATTACAAAATAGCAATTTTACTACATGATGGGACTTTTTTAATCAATGGTAAAGTTGAATTAGATAACATCAAAGAAATTGAAATAATTGATCCTGGTACAATAATTGCTATTAGTAATGATAATGTTATAACTGGTTTTTCTAATAAGCATTCCTCTAAACTTACAACTCTAAACAATAATGATTATAGTTATAAAAAAGTGCTTATTGGATCGCTTGGAGTTGTAGCATTAACACATGAAGGTACAGTTATTTATTTTGGTATGCGAGATATAAGTATAATTGATCCAATGCATTTTATTAATGTAGATGATATTAATTATGCAGATGACCATTATGATGAATTTATTGTAAGAAAAAATGATGGTACGAGTTATTCGTTATTTGATTGAAACATGCCTAATAATAATTATGGTATGGTTAATATGATTGGAGGTCTGATTATGACTAAGAAGGTTAAATTTAGAAAGATAGAAACTGAATTACCTAGTGATGCAATTATAACGCAGATATCTAATATAGATGATAATACTAGGTATGCTAATTTTGAAGTTAGCGTTCATTTAAAAAAAATACAGGAAATGGAAGACACAATGTTTGCTCTTTTAGATATTCACGACAAGAGTGATAGTATGAAAGCTTTATTGGTTGGTGATAAGAGTGAAAATTTCACTTCTGTGCTAAATGGTATTAAAGATGGTTTCACATATAGAATGTGTGGTATGGTTACTACAATAAATGATGATGTAGATGATGTTGAGTTACCTTTTATAGATGAAATCAGGGACAAGAAGATATTACTTATAAGGGCCTTACAATATTATCCTGATCCTATCTTTAATAGTAATGCTGAAGTAAATGAGTTGTTTGGTGTTCCTATTGAGGATTTATATGATTATAATTTGAAACAAGCTTATGATCTTGTTAAAGAGCATACTGATTATTTAGATGGTATTTTAATCAATGATGTAAGAGATATTAAATTTTCACTTTATGGAAATGTAATTATTTTATTGAACAAAGGTGATGTTATTCTTGATGGTAAGAAAGTGTTAGCTAATATTAAGCTGTTAAGTTTTAGAAATGGTTATGTAATACTTGCTATTAGTAATGATAGGATAATTCATTGCTTAACTTGTAATAACGATGGGATAGCTTTTATAACTAATAATGACTATGAATATAAAAAAATTTTAGTTACACCTTTATCCCTAATAGCATTAACTTATGAAAATGATATCAGATTTTATGGCGATCTAATAGATATAGTAATTGATCATAGCAGGTTCGTTAATATTGAGGATATTGGTTATGTTGAAGAGAACAATGATATAGTTGTTATTAAAAATGGATTACCATATTCACTTTTATATGAACATGATTATTCTGGTAAAGTTCCAGAAGTTATGGTTGAGGGCGAATTAGATGATGTAGTTATTATCTAGTATGTTAAGAAATACAATTGTAGGTAGATAGATCATGATGGTCTATCTTTTTTAATTCCTTTTTTATTATCTTTTTTTTATTTTTATGAGTTGACAATTATTATAGGACACGTTAAAACAAAACACGAGGTGTTTATTTGTGATAGATTATAATGTCGCTGTATGTGATGATAGAAAAAATACTGATTCAATTTTAAGAACAAGTATGATTGTACAAGATTATGCTAATTCATTAGATGTTCATGATGGAACAAGAGATAATTATTTGGCTTCTATTAAGTATTTTCTTAATTGGCTTGTTACTAATAATATTGATTCAGTTAACAGGAGGGTTATGTTAGATTACAAACGTTATTTAATTGCTACATATTCTTCTGCTTCTACTGTTAATCAGTATTTGGCTGGTGTACGTTCTTTATTTCGATATCTTGAAACACTTGGGATACCTAATGTAATGTCAACTATTAAAAGTGTTAAACAAAGTAAAAATCATAAGAAACTTCCTTTAACAAGAGAACAAGCTTTAACAATACAAAATAGTATTAAAAGAGAAACTTTAAAGGATAAGAGAGATTATGCAATATATGAATTGTGTTTACGTAATGGTTTAAGGGAGTGTGAACTAGAAAGAGCCAATGTAGAAGATATTAGTACAAGAGATAATGAAAATATTTTGTACCTACAGGGTAAGTTCCAAAATGAGAAGAATAATTTTGTTGTTTTGTGTGGTACTGTTATGGAGTCTCTTAATGACTATCTGCTGGCTCGTGGTGATTATAAGTTATCTGATCCATTATTTATTGGTCTTGCTTATAATAAACCTTCTACGAGGATTACAACGCGCAGTATTAGGAGGATTCTTACTAAGATGTTAGTGGATAATAATTGTAAAAATAAGAGAGTTACACCACATAGCTTAAGACATACTGCTATTACTTCCTTAACTAAGGCAAGTGATAATGATCTTCTAAAGGCTCAAATCTTTGCAAGACATAGTGATGTTAATACCACCACTATTTATATTCATGAGGATCAGAGGATATCTAATGCACCCGAGAAGTTACTGGAGTCCTACTTCAATGACCATAATATAGAGAAATAATCGCAATTTAAAGAGGCTATTTTAGCCACTTTTTTAGTGTTATAATTTGTATCCTCTATCTCAAATTATAGGACACAACATTAGAACAAAGATGTATTATTATTAATCCAATATTTGATTTTTTCATCAGATTCTTTTAAATTAAACTTTTCTTTAAGTCTTCGAATAATTTCTTCAAAATCGTAGTTGCAAGCACTTGCAATTCTGTAAATATAATCTTCAACTTCCTTCGGGTGTGCTTCAAGATAAGTTTGGTTTTTGATTTTATCGTACTTATTTTTAAGATGTATTTTTATGACTGGAGATGATCTTTGATAGAAACATCTTTTGCTATTTTTTACAAAATAGTTATTTTTAAGGAAAGCTCTAATTTGTGTGATTCCTCTATGTATCCCGGTTAGTTCTTCTATTCTTTGTTGTGCTTGCTTATATGTTTTTATATTGTTACTTTTAAAGTCTCTTGCTATTTCTCCTACGTATAATTGAAGTTCAGAAACATTTGTTACAACCAACTTTTTCATAAAGTTGTGATTAAGTCTATATGTTTTAAGATAATTATATATAGTTCTTTTACTTAATTTCATCTCACTTGCTATATCATCAATACCATATCCTTCATGGTATAGAAGTACTGTTTTAGCAATATTTATATTTTTAGGCTTTTCATATACAAGATATTCATCTTTGTCTTGATAGACTACACCTACAAGATAACCATTAACCATTTTTTCTAGGTAATCTATGTCTTGGGCACTTAATCCTATTTTTGATGATTTTCTCATTTTTGTCAGCTCCTTTAACCAATATTTTAAACTAAATTAATAATTAATGCAAGAAAACCCCGATACATATTTTAGCGAAAATAAAGCTTTAGCCTAGTGTTTATAAGGCTTTTCTTTTTTGCAAAATGACGATGTTATTAATATTAGTGATTTCAATAAAATCACTAGGTATTGCAGATTTGCATAGTGTCAAAATTACTGCGCAGGGTTTTGATAAAGGTTTATTAGAAAGAGGAGAAGATAATATGATAGAACCAAAATTTATAGTCGATGGTAGCGACTTTAAAGAATTACCATTACGTGCAGCACTTTATGCTAGATCGTTAGGAGATGGTCATGAAGAAATATTAAGGAAAAGAATTAAAGACATAGAAGATTTTATTAAAAATGAAACAAGTTGGGATTTGACCATTCAATATGCAGATGATAATTGCTCAAGTAAATGTATGTGTGAACAACTAGAGTTTAGAGAATTGTTAGAGGATTGCTTTGATGATAATTATTGTAGACTATTCGATATTATTGTTGTAATTGATTTTTTACAAATTGCAAGAAACAAAATGATTATCGATTTTCTATTAGATGATGGAATTCTTAATGTTCCAGTTTATTGTATAAATACTGGAAATGTAATAGTTTCATCTTCTGTAGATATGGACGAGTATTTTCCAGTCAATGATGAAGAATTAAGTGAAAAATGTGTTATGCGTGATAAGGAATATTATGCATAGTAACAATTTAGGTAACATAAGGGACGTAATTTGTCTCTTATGGCTAACCTTATTGGGATATAGTCATAAGGAGGTATTTTATAATGCAAAAGAAATATAGGATTTATTCTTTTAAGGAAATTTTAGCAAATTTGTGTAGAGATGATGAAAGTACTGTAAGAGATCACATTAAGTATATTAAGGAAAGTAATATCAGCAATGATTTACTAAATTCACGAGAAGTAGAAGCTTTAGGTGCTTTTGAAAAATTATACAATGATTTAGGATCTATTCCAACAATTGATTTATTTAATAATTCTTATCCACAATATAGATTAGAATGTACTTCTCTAACTGATAGTTTAAATAATCTAATTAAATTATTTTTTGTGCAGAGGAAGAAGGAACTTAATGCTAATGCACTTGTCTCTTTAGCAAATGATGTTCGATCTGATGGTATTACACCAATAATAAGTGATAAAATTAATGCTATTTTAAGTTTAGCTGTTGTAGAAACTAAATATCAGAATGTTAGGGATAGAATAGTTGATGTTTATGAAAGTCAACTAGATAATTCTGGTATTAAGACAGGAATTGCTCCTGTAGATGAAGCTATTGGTGGTCTTAAAGCTGGCCAAGTATCTGTTGTAGCTGGATTTACTGGTATGGGTAAATCAATTTGCTCAGTAAGTATTATGCATTCAGCGATAGAACAAGGATTTAACGTATGTTATATATCGTTGGAACTTAGTGCGGAGCACTTAATGTACAATTTAATTTCACGTCATTCACTTTGTAATAAATTTTCAAAGAAAATTGAACATAGGAAATTAAAATCAAAAACTTTGAGTAGAACTGAATGGGATTATATTAAGACTGATATTCTTCCCGACTTAGATAATATGTCTGGTAAGTTCTATATACTTGATGAGAGAGACATTGAGGCTTATAACTATTTTGCCTTTGATAATAAGTTACAAGAGATTGAAAATTTATGTTTTAAGGAGACTGGAAAAGGTTTAGACTTAATAATTGTTGATCATATTCAAATGTTAGCTTTTACTAACCAAGACAATAAGCAAATGGAAAATACAGTTATTAATAGATGGTGTAACTATTTTAGAAGTCAATGTCTAGATTTTCTAAAGTCAAAGAGACAGGTTCATGTTATTCTTGTATCCCAAATTAATCGCCAAGGTTATTTAAAGGCGTTAAGAAATCATGGTATGTATGACATGACAGCCCTTAAGGAAGCAAATGAAATTGAGACTTGTGCTTCAGTTATTATTGGTGTATTTTCAGATACTTCACTTATTGCTTCTAATCAAACAATGATTGGTATTTTAAAGAATCGTGATGGTAGTCGTTTTGGAGATGCAATTCAAGTCCCTGCTAATTATCCTTATCAGTTAATTGGTGGTGTTGGGTTTAATGAAAATTTAGAATTAAATGATTTCAGTTTTAATACTTTTGACTTTTCGCTTAACGGACAAGGGTTAGGTATTAAGTTTGAAAATGAAACAATCGATTTTAGCATTGAGGAAGATCAAGGAGATGGTGATTCTGTATGATGGATAAATTAAAGGAAATGGTCAAAGGTGGTATATTTAATTTACTACCTAATGATGGTTTATCAACTATCATCACATCAGCAAAAGATGTTGCAGATGTTATACCCAAAAGCGATGATATTGAAATGTATTTGAGAAATTTATCTCAACAATTAGAAAATGAACATAATATAGCTTTATCTAGGAGTATCAGCAGTTTTTACGACAAATTTTCTAGCGAGATGTATGACATGAAATTTACTTGTACAAATTCTTCTAATGGGATTTATCAAAAAGATATATCTTATCGTGATGCTGGAACATTCTCATTTGGTATTGATATGTGTAGTTCAACTTTTACTTTAGAAGAAATAAAGTTATTGAAGTTGATTAATCATTACTACATAGCATTATCCAACAAAGATAGTTTTAAGGATACTTATATCTTTATCCCATTTTCTAGTTTAAGAATAATATTTCCTAAAGTAAATAACGTTAAATTAAAGTCCAAAATTGTTGAAACTTATTCTTTGATTAATTCTAAGAATGTTTATTGGGATTTTAGTAAGACACGATATAGTAAGAATCTATCTGAGAAGAAACTATGTACTGGTAAGCATGAAAAGATTACTGATATTACTGCTCTTTACCTTTTTAAGAATACTAAGAGCGGTTATGTTGCTGAAATGAAAGGTATTGTATGTAAGATCAGTAACTTCATGAAATTGAGATTTGAACTAAAACAAATTTCTAATAATTTTCCTACAGATAATCTTAAATGTAATTATTTGGGATTTCTTATTGCCGAGAAGATTCAATATCAACTTCACTTGAGAATGAAAAAGAAAAAGAAGGCTACGATTAGCACTACAACATATCTAAGAAATTTAGTAAAAGAAATGTACGTGTACAAGAATGGTAAGCAATGTAATAAAACATACCTTTACCATATAATGAATGATGCTAATTCGAAAGTAAGCATACTAAAGTTGCTTGAGTCTATTATTATAGTTTTATCTAATCTTTCTAGTACCATGAATTTTGATTCATACTTAAAAGTGCAAAATAAAAATATAGATTTGACTAACTATATACAAGGTATGAAAGATGGAGCAGTTTCTGCTAATAAACTATATAAAAGCATTCTAGATGAACATGGAAAATTTATAAAAAAAGACAAGGTAAGATACCTAATCAATGCGGGAGAGATATCTTTAATTATTAATATTAAGTGTACTAATTAATTCTAATTTTTGACTTTTAAATTGTTAAAGTGGATTTTTAGATTTTTTAGTGCATGTGACTGTTAGGAAATTTCTGATGATTAAGTTCCTTATATAAATAGATATTAAGCCCTCAACCAACTCTTTTAGAGTTGTTTAATAAGTAAATTCATTTCACTTAACTATAACACTAGTATAAGTTGAGGGGTTAATGTCTTACTTCTTTCAGAAGAATTGTTCCGCGAAATTGTGTAATTGTAAGGAGGAAGATAATATGTTTAAAAAAAGTAACACAAGTGGTAAAGTAGTAGAATTAAAAGAAATATATGAAGAGGATTTTGGTACAACTGTGAGTAAATACAAATCAAATGAAGTAAGAAGTATTAAGAGAGATATTTTTGGAGAATATCTATCAGAGATTCAGGAGAAGAAAGGGAAAAATATATCAGGGGAAATCACTTCAACAGGCATTAAGTCATTAGATGATAAAATTGGTGGCGGATTGCAAGAAGGTGTCTATGTCATAGGTGCTAATCCTGGTGTTGGTAAAACTAGCCTAATTTTAAGCATTCTAAATAATCTGGCATTGAATAAGAAATATAGTTTATTTTTCAATTTAGACATGTCAGATATACAAACAACATTAAGATTGATTTCTAATTTTTCTTATAAATGTGAAGAAGTAAACAGCTATAAAATTAACGATCTATCTAATGTAAAAAACATATTCAATGGTGGAATAATGAATGGCGATATTGTTAAGTTATATGAGACTTACAATAAAAAAATAAATGATTATATACATGTTTTATCTGTTAATTATGATGACATAAATAGTAGCAGTACTGTAACATATATAGAATCAGTAAAGGTTAGTATAAAGAATTTTATTAAATATTACAAATGTAAACCTGTGGTAGTTATAGATTATTTCCAGTTACTTAAAAAAAGTGATGATTTTGAATATGATGAAGTTGATGCACAAAGAAATATGAAGATTTATGATAGAAGATTAGAAATTGATCAACTTATTTCTGAACTAAAGGGGTTAAGTAAAATTTATCATCTCCCAATTATAGTTATTTCAGCCAACAATAGAGCTTCCTATTCAAATGAAAGAGATGTTTATGATATAAGTTTTAGCAAGGAAAGTGGCGACATAGAATACAGGACAGATGCCCTTATAAGACTAACAGCGGGTGGTGATAAAACGAACTTTGGTGGACCAGACTTGAAATGTGTTAATCTACATATATGCAAGTCCAGATATGGTCCGGAACATGTTAGTATGGCTCTAGACTTTATACCAGAGTATGCCTACTTTCAAGATTCAAATGAAAGAGATGACTAAAATTGAAAATATCTAAGTTAAAGTATATTTAATTTATTAAGGAGGGAATATTAATGAATAATAGTTTAATATATACGGTTAAAGAAGTAGCAACGATCTTACGTTCTAGTCCAAACTATATTTATAGATTAATTGAAAAGGGATATTTGCCTGCTATCAAATTAGGAAGCATTAAGGTATTGAAATCCAGTTTAGAAGACTTTCTAAGTATAAATGAAGGCAATGATCTATCAGATTTAAACAATGTGAAGAAGTTATCTTCGAAAGAAGCTGATTTGCGTGGCTAAAATTAGTGTTAGACAAAGGGGTAGAAGTTATGAATATCGATTTGCTATTGCACCAGTTAATGGTGTAAGAAAGTGGATTCAAAAATCTGGTTTTAGAACTAAAGCCGAAGCTGAAAGAGCTGGGGCTGAAGCATTAACTGAGTATAATAATGCAGGTGCCCCATACAAACCATGTAATATGTCTTACTCTGATTATTTAGATTATTGGTTTGATAATTATTGTAAGAAAAGTTTGGTTTATAATACCAATGCTACTTATGAGACTATAATAAGGTTATACATTAAACCAAAGATGGGTATGTATAGACTTGCAGATATTAATAGTGTAACAATTGATAACTTTATTACTGATTTAGTTGATGAGCACAAGTTTTCTAGAGCTTATTATCAAAATATACTAAAAGTAGTTAAAGGTAGCTTTAAATATGCTGTTACAAAAGGTTTCTTGAAGTACAATCCTTCACTAGAGGTAACTCTTCCTAGGAGAAATTACAAGAAACCGAGGGAAAAACATATTTATTCTCAAAAAGAAATAGACATGATTTTAGAAAGATTTAAGAGTAATCGGGTGTTTATATGTGCATTTTTAACTGCATGCTATACTGGAATGCGTACAGGTGAGGTACTAGCATTAACATGGGATGATATAGATTTTGATAAAGATATTATTAAAGTCAATCATGGTGTTTACGACAAAACTAAAGTTTCTTTAGGACGTTGGTATAGGGGAAGGACTAAAAATAAGGGTAGTAAGAGAACAATTCCGTTAGCTGGCACTTTAAAAGAAGTATTACTGAATTACAAGAAATATCAGGACTTAACTAAGAAATTATATGCAGGTGATTATAAAAAATATGGATTAATCGTTGAAGAGGTAGATGAAGATGATCCTAATATTAAGTATGGAAAAATAGTTGAAAGTAAGTATGCTGAATTTGATTTGGATTTTGTTTTTACTAAGGAAGATGGAACTTATTCGGGTACTGATATTATTAAAAATCCATATGATGTTATAAAGAAAGAATTTAACATTGATTGTCGATATTATGATTTGCGAGGATCATTTATAACTTATGCATATCATAATGGTATAAAACCAAAGAATATTGCTGCTATAGTCGGCCATAATAATGTAGAAACTATAAATAAGTACTACTTACAATCTATCAATGCGGAAGTAGTTAAAGCTGTTGATAGGATGAACGAACTCATATCATCAGATACAATTAGCAATGTAATTCAATTTGAATGTTAATAGACTCTATGTTTCAAACATAGAGTTTTTACTATGTCTGAGCAGATTTACTAAATCAGTTATTTATGTTATAATTGATATGTGAGCAAAATGGTATAAATATTATCGTTTGATAGATTTGACCACATTTTGACCACATTTATTGAATAATATATGTTGATTATAGTACTAATAATACTGATAGTACTAGTCACTCGATGTCCGTAAAATAAGGAAATAACGGTAATTCTGATAATATTTATAATACTGAAAATACTGTCTTGGGATTTTCTTGTGGAAGTGGCAAAAAGTACAAAAACTGTTGTGGCAAATAAGCTCGCAAATTCTTATAAATAAAGGGCTTGCAAGCTTTTTGCTACTTACAATTTTTAGGCAATTTCACTTCAAAAAAGGCGTTTAGATAAGTTTTTTAGACCAAATAAACCTTAAAATTAAGCACGTATGGTATAATAAATAAGGAAGTGATAATCATGAATAAATACTATGAAATGTTTAGAAAAAATTTTCCCTTTATTGTTAGAGATGAAAGAGAAACTTTAGAAATAATCAATAATCTTGAAAATAAAATTATAGAAGTAAATAATGACAGGGGAAAGCTTATTGGTGTATCTATCATACATAAAAATACAATTTTAATGTTATGTGTTGATGAAGAATATAGAAATAAAGGAATTGGCAATAAACTATTAAGTGATTCTGAAAACTATATAATTAGTAAGGGGTATGATAAAGTTAGTATAGGTGCTGGAGATAATTATCTTATGCCAGGAATTCCTATGGCGACAAAACCTTATAATGAACAATTAAAAGAAGATAAAATATATGCAGATGTTAATAATGATTCTTATAAATTCTTTTTAAAAAGAGGATATTCTCATTCATGGGAAGACGCTAATTGTTTTGACATGAGAGCTGATTTAGATAATATTGAATTTCCATCTGAATCAATTGGTGATACCATTGATGGAATAACATATAGATTCGCCACAGTAAATGATATTCCTAAAATATTAAAATGTACAGCTGATGCAGAACAAAGCTTTTCAAAATATTATAATAATGAAAAGCTATATTCTAACGACTCAAGACAGAAAGTATTGATTGCAACTTGCAATGATGAAGTGTGTGGAACTTTGATTATAAGTATTGAAACTGAAGCTAAGGGATTAGGTAGTGTTGGTTGTACTACAGTAACACATAATTATCGTGGAAAACATATTGGAGCAAATATGGTTGTTCTTGGAACAAAATATTTAAAATCTTTAGGCATAAAAAAAGGTTATCTAGGGTATACATATTCTGGATTAGATAAAATGTATGGCTATGCTGGATACAAAATCTGTATATATTATGCAATGGCACAAAAACAATTAACTTTAGAAAAAAATAAAATTAAATAAATCAAATTTTTTAGATAAGTTTTTTATCTAAATCAACCTTAAAATAAAGTATATATAATACAATAATAAGGGAAGTGATAATAATGAAAAAAGTATATTTAAATGTTCCTTCAAAGAATAATTTGCATTATAGACAAGAATGGATGAATGATCCAAAAACTATGAATTATAATGCTGGATTTGATATTAATTTAAAAGGTTATAATAAAGCAATAGGAACTATATCAAAAACTGATGAAGAAATGGTTGAATGGTATAGCAAATGGATTAACAAAGAACCTGATAGATATTTTGCTTATATATATGTTGATGGAATAGAAGAACCTGTTGGAGAAGTATATTATTATCCTGATGGTGATATTCATTCAATGGGAATATTAATCAGTAATAAGTATAGAGGAAAAGGATACTCTTATTCAGCATTAATAGAATTAGAAAGAATAGCGTTTGAAAAAAATAATATTAATGAATTATCAGATATGGTACCTCTTGATAGAATAGGCGCAATAAAGACATTTAAAAAAGCTGGTTTTATCCATACTGATAAAGAGGTTATTGAAAAAGTATTTGATCAAGATAGTATTGTTAAACAATTGTTAATAACTAAGGATATGTATTTTAATAATTAGGAAGTGATAATAATGGAAAAATTTTATTTAGAGAAACCTTCAATGACAAGAAAAAATGAAATAATAGAATATATTAATGAATTTGTTTTATACAAATCAAACATCAATGGTACAGGAGCATTAGATAAAATACTAGAGGGTTACAGTTTTGAGCAAGTATTAGAAAGATGCTTGAATATGGAAAATGAAGAATATTCAAAAAGGTATGGAAGATGCCCCGCAAAAACATTTTTACTAATAAGAGAAAGTGATAACAAAATTGTAGGAACTATTAATATTAGATGGAATTTAAATGAAAAAATGTTACAATTTGGAGGACATATAGGCTATGGAATAAGACCTACAGAAAGAAGAAAAGGATATAATAAAATTAATCTATATTTAGGTATACTTGAAGCAAGAAGACTTGGATTAGAAAAAGTAATGTTAGACTGTGATGTTAATAATCTTGGTTCTGATAGAACATTAAAAGCACTAGGTGGAAAACTTGAAAGAACAGAGGTTGATCCATCTGATGGTGTGTTAACAAATGTATATTGGTTTGATGTTGAAGAAACAATAAACAATTATAAAACTATATATGAACCTTTCTTATGTATTAATAATTCAAAAATAAAATAATAAAAAAGAATTCTACATACGTTTTTATATATGCTATGGTAGAGTTCTCGGATGGTAGCTTCATGGTCTCAGAAATTCAAAAAAATGTTAAATAAAAAACGGAGTTGTTAATATGAATTACAAAATAAGAAAAAAAGAAAGAAAAGATTGTGCTGGCGTAGCTCGAGTTATAACTGTTGCTTGGAATGAAACCTATAGAGGTATAGTATCTGATGAATTTTTAGATAGTTTATATATTAATGAAGAAGTAAGGGCACAGAACTCTTATAATAATTTTAATAAAAAAGAAAATCATCAATATGTTTTAGAAATTAATAATGAAGTTGTAGGATTTATAAAGGTTGGGGAAGCTAATGTTACTGAATATGATAACTGTGGTGAGATATATGCTTTATATATTATTAATAAATATAAAGGATATGGTTTTGGTAAAAAATTAATTGAAGCAGGAATTAAAGAATTAAAGTTAATGAATTTTGATAAAATGGTTATTGGTTGTTTGGAAGGTAATCCATCAAATAATTTTTATAAGCATATAGGTGGAAAATTTATTAAAACAAGAATTTTTGAAAATTTACAATTACTAGAAAATGTATATTATTTTGAAAAAATATAACAATTTAAAAAATAAAAATATCATAGATATAAAATAACAAATTTAATATCATATATTTACAAAAGTAAATAAAATATAGTATAATGACCTTAGTTAATTAAAAAACGATTCATTCAAAGTAATTATTTTAATATAATTTATAGAGAGTTTGTGTTTGGTGGAAACAAATAAAATTAAAGTAATGAATTATAAGTGAAGATTTTAAGTCGGATAGTATCCGTTATCAATAAGAGGTAATAAACTATTATTACAAACAAAGGTGGTACCACGAGCAATTCGTCCTTTATGGATGTTTTGCTCTTTTTTATTTTTAAGGAGGTGATTTGTATGGATAGTGATTATTATTACTTTGATAATTGTAATTTAATTAACTATACAAATTATTTAGGAGGAAATAAAAATGGAAAAGAAGTTATTTGATATTTTAAAAGAAAGAGGTTATGTTAAAGACCTTACACATGAACGAGAAATTATTAATTTGGTTAATGGGAAACCTATGACTTTTTACTTAGGAATTGATCCTACAGCAGACAGTTTACATATAGGACACTTTTTCGCATTAACAATGTTTAGATGGTTACAAGATTTTGGACATCACGGAATCATATTAATAGGTGGTGCTACTGCTTTAATTGGAGATCCAACAGGAAAAAGTGATATGAGAAAAATGCTATCAAAAGAAGAAGTTATTCATAATAAAAAAGAAGTAAAAGAATTAGTAAAAAGATTTGTAAGAACTGATGGAGATAATCCAGCAATTATAGTAGATAATGCAGATTGGATTTACGATAAGACATATGTAGATTTTATGAGAGATATTGGAGTTCATTTCAATGTTAATAATATGCTTGCAGCTGATTGCTACAAAAAAAGATTAGAAAACGGTGGATTAACATTCCTAGAGATGGGATACATGTTAATGCAAGCATTTGATTTCGTTCATTTAAATAAAGAATTTGGATGCAGACTTCAAATTGGTGGTTCAGATCAATGGGCTAATATTTTAGCAGGAGTAGATTTATCTCGTAAAATAGGATTTAATGAAGGCGAAAAAACAAATCCATTATTTGGATGGACATGCCCTTTATTAATTAAAGCAGATGGCGAAAAAATGGGAAAAACGGCGACTGGTACTTTATGGGTATCAAGAGATAAAACTACACCATTTGACTTTTTTCAAGCATGGATTAATTCATTTGATGAGGATGTAGAAAGAAGCTTATCATTTTTTACAAGAATGGAAATATCTGAAATTAAAGAATTATGTAAAAAAGATATTAGAAAAGCTAAAAAATTATTGGCATTTGAAGTAACTAAATTAGTTCATGGCGAAGAAGAGGCTTTAAAGGCACAAAAAACAGCAGAAGAATTATTTAGTAACAAAGGGATATCCGAAAATATGCCAAGTATAGAATTATCTAAAACCTTATTAAATATTAACATTATAAATTTACTTGTTGAATCTGGATTAGTAACATCTAAATCAGAATCAAGAAGGCTAATAGAACAAAATGGTATATCACTTAATCAGAAAAAAATTAGTTCAGTAGAACAAATAATTACTGATAAAGACTTAAAAGATAATTCATTAATCTTACAAAAAGGTAAAAAAGTATTTTTAAAGATAATATTTAAGTAAAAATATTATCTTTAATTGAAATATATAAAAACTTAGACAAAACATTAATATGATATGATTCTTATGAAATAGCAAATCCTAAAGATATGGAAGAATATTATTCTGTAGAAAAGCAAAAACAATATGGTGTAGTAGGTATTAAAATTAAAAAAAGCGAATTTACTGAATAGTATTAACATAGACTAAGTTCAGTATATATAAAATCATATTATATTTTCATGATATAATTGTATATGAAAGTTGGTGATAAGATGAACAAAATAGATTTAATTGAATTTACTGATAAAAAAGAAAATTATGAATTAATGTATAAATGGTGTAGTCAAGAATTTATATATAAGTGGTTCGAACAAAGAAAGCTTTCATATGAAGAGATAGAAAATAAATATAAGAATAAAATATTATCAAATCAGCAACAGTTGTTTTTTATAAATTATAATGAAAATAAAATAGGATTCGTTCAAATATATAAATATGATGATAAGAAAAGTGAAGCATTTATAAAATATGATAGTATATATGAATATGATATATTTATTGGAGAACAAAAATACTTATCTAAAGGAATTGGAACACTAATTGTTAAATATGTTAATAATTATATTTATGAAAATTGTTTATGTGACTTTATTGTTCTAAGACCTTTTAAAAGAAACGAAAGAGCGGTTAAATGCTATGAAAAATGTGGTTTTGAAATAGTGGATGAATATGTAGGATCAGACACATTGGGTAATAAAGAAAAAATGATAGTTCTATTAAATAAACCCGATAGTTAGAATTTTGAAAGTTATATTTGAAGTATTTGAGGTGATTAGAAAATGCAAGTAATAGAATATGAAGATAAATATCTAGAAGATGTTAAAGACTTATTAACAGAACTTGAAGAGTATATTGTATCAATAGATAAAGATCATTTGGATCAAGTTCATCCTGAATATAGGGAAAAAATGGCAGTTTTAGATTTAGAAGAAGTTAATAAAAACAATGGAAAATGTTATTTGGCAATTGAAAATGATAAAGCAATAGGGTTAATTATGGGAACAATTTCTTCTTATGATGAATATGATTATCTAGATTATAAATGTCCTAAAAGAGGAGAAATTACAGAATTAATCGTTACAAATAAAATTAGGAGTAAAGGTATAGGAAAAGAATTAATAAATAAAATTGAAAAATACTTTAAATCCGTTGGATGTGAATATGTAATAGTTGATGTATTCGCCTATAATGAAATAGGAAAAAAATTTTATAATAAAAAAGATTATCATGTAAGAATGGAAACAATGATAAAGAAAATATAAATTTTAGGAGATAAAAATGATTTCAATAAAAGAAAATGTTAATAATGTTGAAGAGTTTAATTATTTATATGATGCTGTTGGATGGGAAAGTTATGATGAAAAAATATCAGAGAAAGCATTAAAAAATACAATCTATTCAGTATCGGTATATGAAGATAATAAAATAATTGGATATGGAAGATTAATCGGAGATGAAATTTGCTTTTTATACATACATGATGTTATGGTAATACCTAAGTATCAAAACAAAAAAATAGGAACACAAATAATGGATAAACTACTTGAGAAAGTTAATCAAATAAAATTAGAAAATCCATATGTAAGGGTTTATTTGGGAGCATCAAAAGGAAAAGAAAAATTTTATGAAAGATTTGGTTTTATTACAAGGGAAGATGCTAATCTTGGAAGTAGTATGATATTAGATGGATTTGATAAATAAAAAAATATTTAGAATTATTTAAGCAATATTAGAAAGGAAGTGATTCTAATGATTTTAGAAGAATATGATGAAACAAAAAATTCTATGTTTAACCCAGATGAAGTTGAAAATGAATTTAAAAATATTCCAAAAATAGGGGTTACTTGTTTTTCAAAAAAATTATTAGATAAATTAGTAAGCAGGTTTAATAGTGAAGAAATATTACAATCATCAAATGCTAATGGTAAGTTACCAATATATAAAATATGTTATGATGGTGAAGAGTTAGTTTTATTTTTGTCTAGAGTAGGAGCTCCTGCGTGTGTCGTACAATATGAAGAAGTATTTGCGATGGGTTTAGAAAAACTTGTTGTCTTTGGAACATGTGGTGTGCTTGATAAGTCAATAGAAGATTTAGCTATTATAATTCCTAACTCAGCTATTAGAGATGAGGGAACAAGTTATCATTATTTAAGGTCATCAAGAGAAATAACTGTTAATTCAAAATATAAAGAAGAATTTATTAAACTTTTAAAAGAACATAATTATTCATATATTATAGGTAAAACATGGACTACTGATGCACCATATCGTGAAACAAAAAATAAAATATCAAAAAGAAAAGAAGAAGGTTGTATATGTGTTGAAATGGAATGTTCTGCAATAACAGCTTTAGCAAAATTTAGAAATAAAGAAGTATTCCAATTCGTTTATGCAGCGGATAATTTAGATTCAGAAAAATGGGATAAAAGATCTTTAGGAAATAAAGATAAATTAACTGATAAAGAAATGATTGGATTATTAGCAATTAAATTTGCTATTAGTTTAAATGAATAACTAATAATGATTAAAGAAAATATGAAGAAGATAAAGATGGAAACAAAATAATAACATGGGAAACAATTTTTGAAGGAAGATATATGATATTTGATTTTAATAAGAATTTTAAATCAAACGTTCAAGTAATAAGTAATGATTTTATAAAAAGATCTTTACCACGTATTAAAAATAATAAAAAAGTTAAATTAGAGGATATAGAATTTAATAAAATGTTTAAAATATATTCCGAAATAGAACATGATGCATTTTATATTTTAACACCACATTTTATGGAAAAAACAAAAAAACTTTATAAAGAATTAGATGCTCCGATTAAACTTACTTTCATGGAAAATAAATTACATGTAGCAGTTAATAATGGCGATGATTCATTTGAATACAATGTTTTAAACCCTATAAATGAAGAAGAAATAGAACAAGATATTATTAAAGATATAAAATTAATTACTGATTTTGTTAATGAATTAAATTTAGATAATAATTTATTTAAGAAGGAGGCATAGATATGGAACATATATTTATAGCAATTGGAGTAATTCTTTTAATTTTTATAATTTGGTATATCGCGGTTTTAAATAAATTAAATAGAACTATAATAAAAATAGAAGAAGCACTTTCTGGAATTGATATTGCTTTAACAAAAAGGTATGATGTTATTACAAAAATGGTGGAAGTTGTTAAAGAATATACTAAACATGAAAAAGAAACATTATTTAAAATTATAAAAATGCGTGAAAACTTATCTTTACCAGAAAAATCAAGTCTTAATAAAGCAATGGATGAAAATATGCAAAAAGTTAATATTGTAGTAGAAAAATATCCTGATTTAAAAGCTAATGAAAATTTTAAAGAATTACAAAAAGCTATTGTAGATGTTGAAGAGCATCTTCAAGCATCCAGAAGATGTTATAATGCTAATGTTTCGATATATAATCAGTTAATCGTATCATTTCCTATAAATTTTGTAGCAAAAAATAAAAAAATGACTAAAAAAGATTTTTTTGAAATAGAAGAATCTAAAAAAGAAAACGTAAAAATAGAATTATAATGTATTTAAACAAGTAATTAAGATTAATATTCTACAAAAAGTAGAATTTTTTTCTATTTTATTGTAAAATAAGTTTAAAGGAAGTGAGTATATTATGGAAAATAAAGAAGAAAGAAATATTGTGGATTTAAATAACGAAAATATTAAAAAATATAGTTTCGTTTTAACAGATGAAATTAACGGTCAAAAATATAAAGTTGAATATGAACCAATATTTTTATATGAAAAAGATAAATATATTTATGGGATGTTTACTAATTTTAAAAAAGATGAAAAAGATAATTTATATCTTGTAAATTGTAGATATCTTAAAAATCATTCACAAAATTTTACTATTGAATATAAACTTCCTGAAAATGAAATAAAATTTTTAGAAGAACAAAAAAATATTAAAGAAATAAAAGATACGATTTATAGATATAAAAGACTATATAATAGAGTTAATAAAGATTATAATAGAATACTTGAATTAAATAAAAAACTTGTTAATACAACAAATAAAGAAAAAGAAGAATTAAAAGATATGCTTAATGAATATAATGATTTAAAAGAAAGCATAAATTCTTATAATCCTTTAAAAAAACAAATATTATCAAATTGGAATGTTCCATTAGAAAAATTAAATGATTTAATAGATATGGCAATTAATAATATAACTTTAAAATTAAATAAAAACAAAGAAGTTTTTAAAGCTGTTCTTGTCCTTGTAGCAATTGCAGTATTTATAATTGCATGTATAAGTGGTGGAGATAATGATACTTCATCTTCAAGTAATGATGGTTACAGTACAAAATGTTATACAAGAAGTGATGGTAAAAATTGTTGTATTTCTTGTAAAAAAACAAGTTATGGTGATATCGGATGTTCTAGAATGTGTAATTAAATTATAGATAATAAGGAGTAATATGAAAAATAAAAGTGAAGTATTTAAAAAGGAATTAGAAAATATAAAAGACAATAATGTAAAAGAATCAACAATTTATTTATTAAATAAATTACCTGATTATTTTTATGAAATGCCTGCTTCAACAACAGGAAAATATCATCCTTTGTTTTCATTAAACGAAGGAGGTCTTGTAAGACATGTAAAAGTTGCTCTTCAAATTTGTGAAGAATTATTTAATGATAAAGCACTGTATGATTTTGATGAACATACAAAAGATTTGATAAGGATGGCTATTATGCTTCATGATGGACTTAAAAAAGGATTAGAAAAAAGTGAATACACAAAATTTTCTCACCCTATTGATATGGCTAACTTTATAATAGAAAATGAAAAAAATCTAATAATTAATAAAAATGATGCTTTAACTGTTGCTAGACTTATAAGTTCTCATATGGGTCCATGGAATATTGATAAAAAAAGCAATATTGTTTTACCCATACCTAAAGAAGATGATGAAAAGTTCGTTCATTTATGCGATTATTTAGCATCAAGAAGATTTTTAGATGTAAGTTTTAAAGATAATGAAATTGAAAGAATATAAAAATTAGCAAACGCTAATTTTTTTCTATTACTAATGGGTTAAATTTGCTAATTGCATCGACAAGTTTACTATGTTTAATTACAAACTTAATCTGAGGATTATTATTTTTATAAATTATTACATAATTATTTGTAATAGTAATTGAAATATTATTAAAAACTTTGTTATCTATGATATTTAATTTATAATTATTATTTGATTTACAATATTTTTTAGTAGAATTTAAATGCTTTAAATATTCATCTTTTGTGTAATATATATTTTTATTGAAAAACATATTTTCAAGTGATAAATAAGGTTTATCATTATTAAAATCATTATTATATATAGTGTCTTCAATTGTATTATTTTTTAAAATATTATAAGTAGTATTTTCCATATTTTTTTTATAATTTAATACTAGTTTAATTTCATCTTTTGTTAACTTATTTCTTTTTAACATTTTTGTTAATATCTCATCATCAATAGTAAAAATAGGTAAATTTGCTAAAAGTCGTTTCATATCTTTTTTACTATTTTTTTCCTTTTTTAAAAATTCATCAAATGCATCTTTATTATCATCTGTATATATTTCCATAAGAGGACTAGCTTTTTTTAATAAAAGTTTAGTTTTTTCTTTATAATAATTTATCTCTTTACTATTAGAAGTTAAATAATATTTTCCTTTATTATGATAAGAATTTATACATTCACCAGTTAAAATAACACTTCCAGATGTATAATTTAAATGATTATAAACGTTATTACTATAATTTTTTAAATAATATGGAGATACACTTCCTGTCATATAAATAGGTATCCAACTTTCAAGGCCTAACATCATTTCGTTAAAAGGTCTATCTAAATTATGTATTATATTTAAATGTAGACCTTTTTTAAGACACATAGCTATTCCAAACATCCATTTTTTTCCAAAAGAAATATCTTCTGCCATATCTTCCATTGGCATATCACTACACATAAATATATCTTCAGTGTCTTTAGATAAAACAGTTGCTTTAAAAAAATCTAATTCACCACGTTTCATTTCTTCAATTCCATAATAAGATTTAGTTTTAGCTTTATAAAAGGGAATATTTGGTACTTTAAGTTCATCAAATTTAATTGCTTTTATAAAATCATTTAAATTAAAATCATCTAAGCTTATTAAAAAATCATTAATATATTTACTTTCTGTAATTGTGTTTTCATTATTAATTAAAAAATTATATAGATTATCAAATAAAGCTTTATCATTTATATTTTTATCACAATTTAAAAATTTAATAAGGATATCATTATCATTAAATTTGTTTATAACATAAGAGCAAACTTTATTACAAAATTCACTGGGAGTAGAGGGTTTAGCTTTATTATATCTTATTCTTGAAATATATGATGCATCAAAATTTATATATTTAGCCATGTCTTTAATATTGATTTTTAAATCGTTTAAAAGTCTATTAAAATTTTTACAAAAATTATCATAATTAAACTCATCATTTTTATTAACAGAATCTATTAAACAATTTAAGACTTCATCATAATTTAAATTAATCTTTTTTTCATAAGATATAACACTAATAGCGTTAGCAAGATTTTTAATTTCATCTTTATTAACTCCGGGAGTTCTTAATCCATTTCTATATCTACTTATTACGGTTTCGGATAAATTAGCTTTTATTGCTAATTCTTTTGAAGTACAATTTAATTTTTTTATATAATTATTTAATGCTGTTTTGAAATCCATAAAATCACCTTCATTTTATATTATACAATAAATATAGCTATAAAGGATAAAATTACCAACAAAATCAATGAATAATATGGTAATTTTATTGTAATATTTAATTTTTTTAAATATAATATATGTAATCGGAGGTTTTGTTATGAAGAATAATAAAATAATTTTAATCGGAATAATATTAGTTTTATTAACATTATTTGCTATATTTATTCCTAAGAATAATATGGCAAATGATAAATTAGTAGAAGAAGCAAGTAAAAATGCTAAAAAGAAAGTAACAGATTATAAAAAAATAACAAGTAATTTAGTTTTAAATGAAGATACTTGTTTTAGAAACTATGCTTTTATAAGTAACAACAGTATTTATATATTTAATCCTGATAAATTAGATGAAGGTGTTTTTGAGTATAAAAAAGTATATGATGTACCAAATAATATAAAGGTAATGAATATAAGGCCTGGTTATGGTGCTGATATAAAATTTATTGATTATAATGATACTTTATATACACTTGCTGATTCAAATACCGATAATAAAGTAAGGGATAGTTTTGACATGTATCTTAATGCTAATTATAATCTTAGTAATTATTTAAAATGGGAATATTCTAAAGAATTTCTTGGTAAAAAAGTAGATTATGATTTTATGTCTAATTATGTTTATGTAAAAGATAACATATTGTATAGATTAAATTATACCAATGAAAAATACCCTGATATTTATAAAGTGAGTGGAAATTATGAGGGAGAAAAAGTTATTAGAATATATAATGAAAGAATATTAAAAACAGATAAAGGTTTTTATGAAATAGTTAGTTATTTTGATAAAGAATTAAATAAAAATGTTACAACTACGATGAAAATAAAATTATTGACTAAATATTATGATGATGTATTAACTTTTACATATAAGTATGTAATCTTAAAAGATTATACTTTGATACCTATAAATGATGTAATGATAAATAGAGTACGTGATTATAATTACAGTGAACTTATAAGTGGGTTTAATAGTCAAGAAGAAATACCAAAAGTATTTGAAGAGTAAGAAAGGAAAAAACTATGAAAAACTTAAAAAAAATATTATTGACATTTATATTTGGTTTATTGCTACTTGTTCCAAATGTTAATGCAGAAGAAAAAAATGAAGTAACATTAAATTTTAATAGTGGCATAATTCATGATGGTTATGTAGAATATTCTGGAATTGGTAAAATACAGTTATTTAAAAATGATGAATTAGTTACTGATATTTCAAATAATATGGTAATTGATCTAAATGAGGGAGAGTATAAATTTATAATAAAAAAAGAAAATACTTCTTCAGTTACTGGTACATTACCAGTAAGGTTAAAAATAAATGAAAAGTACTATTATCCATCTACAACAGATGAAAGTTTCAATTTAGATTCAAGTAAATTTAGTGGTGTTTTAAATATTGAATTAATAAGGGCAAGTGTTACCGTTAATACAGAAGTTAAAAGTATTTATATTGATATTAAATCAACTGGTGTAATTGACTTTACTAAAAATAAACAATATGTTGTTGATTTTTCAAATGAAAATGAATTGACAAATGGATTGAAAACATTTGTTGAATTTGGACAAACATTATATTATAAAAAAGTTAATGATGGCTTATTATTAACAGAAGATGAAAAAGAAGCAATTATAAAAGTAATAGGAAGTAATGATGAAAATAAAGCTACTTTTGAAATATTAAATACTTCTAATTTAAAAGAAGAAACTTTTAAAGGATTTCATATGAAATATACTGGTTCAAAATTACAATATGATGGTATAGAAGATGGCGTTATAAATGAAACAAGATATGATTATTATACAAGATGTAATTATGATTTTGTATTTAGATATGATAATGAATATAAAGTACTTGAAGGTGTTAATCAAACTTTAAGAATAAATAAAATAAAAGATTTAATTATTAAAATAGAAGTTTCATTTGATTTATTTAAAACAAATGGTAAAGTATATATTAATGATGAATTACTAGATGAAAATAATTATACAGCAAAAGAAGGAAGTACAATTATTACTTTAAAAGAAGATTATTTAAAAACATTATCTAAAGGAACATATACTTTAAAGGTTACTTTTGATGATGATAGATATGCTATAACTAATTTCTTTATTAAAGAGGAAATAAAAAATCCAGAAACGAGTGATAATATTAGTAATTATATTATAATTAGTATTACATCTTTATTACTTGGAGGAGTATTTATCTATAATAAAAATAAACTTTTTGAAAACTAGAATTTCTAGTTTTTTTAAATACTTAATGGTAAAATGTGTCAAAAATAGTTGATTTTTAAAGATTATTAATATAAAATAAAATTAGAAGCAAGATATGCTTTCTAAAGGAGGATATGTAGATGAAGATAACATCAGTAAACGTACGTAAAATTGAAAAAGAAGGATCAAGAATGAAAGGAATAGCATCAGTATTACTTGATGAATGTTTTGCAGTTCATGATATTCGTATTATCGAAGGAGATAATGGCTTATTTATAGCAATGCCAAGTAGAAAAACATCTACTGGAGGATATAGAGATATCGCACATCCAATTAATCCTGAAACACGTACAATGTTTGAAGAAACTATCTTAGAAGCATATAAAAACGCTGAATAATATAGTTTATTA
>ERZ773235.1089-NODE-1089-length-30343-cov-10.336107_pt1 | contig 30343 bp, 28 predicted proteins | sample MGYA00580522_ERZ773235 | MGnify/ENA primary metagenome ERZ773235 (study PRJEB29015, sample SAMEA2737797) | human gut metagenome | biome: human gut; feature: human-associated habitat; material: faeces | place: China | collected 2012 ...
ATAGGGCTTCGCCCGTCTAAGAAATACCCCCGGCTAGGCCGGGGGATATTTATTTGTTATGCGTCCAGCCGAAAGACCGACGGGTAAATTTGTCCGTCCCTGAATTCGAGTACGCCGTAGGTCGGGCGGCGGGGATCGCCAATCGAACCGGGATTCATCATCATCGGCCGCGACGCCGCGTCCACGAGCGGCACGTGCGTGTGGCCGAAGAGCAGAATGTCGGCGTTCATCTCGAGCGCGCGGTACTGCGCGCGGAGAAGCCCGGTCTTCACCCCTAACGTGTGCCCGTGCGCGATGAGCACGCGGTGATCGTCCAGAATCAGCACGCGCTCAAGCGCTTCAAAGCGCCCGAAATCGCAGTTGCCGGGGACCTGCTCGAGCGGCAGGCTGGGGAAAAGTTCACGCAGCTCCTCGACATCGCGCCAGCCGTCGCCAAGATGGATGATGCCCTGCGGCTTTACGAGCTCTACCGCGCGCACCATGTTGTCGACATTGCCGTGCGAGTCGGATAGTACCAAGTATTTCATAGCGCTTACAGGAACTTGTCGAGCTCGCGCTCGACCTCATCCATCTTCTTGATCTGCGGTTTGTCGATGCGGTAGCCGCCCTTGACGACCATGTCGAGCTCACGCAGCGCGCTCAAATTCTGAAGAGGGTTGTCGGAGCAGACGATCAGGTCGGCCTGCTTGTCCGCCTCAATGCTGCCGGTCAGATCACCGATGCCCGCGAGCCGGGCATTGAGTTTCGTCGCGCTGCAGAGCGCGAACGCGGGCGTCACGCCGCAGTATTTGACGAAATAGTGCAGCTCGCGCCACATGTCGTAATGTGTGATGTACGGGCAGCCGACGTCCGTACCGAGACCGACTGGCACGCCCGCGGCGAGGTTTGCCTTTGCGAGCGCGACGATGCCGTCGAAGACGATCTTGCCGTTTTCCTGCTGCTCATACGTCGCGTGCGAAATGCTGCGGTCGAAGAGCGCGTAGGGCAGGGCGGGGGAAATGGTCGAAATTTGGAACGCCTTGCGCTGCTTGAAGAGCGTGATCATTTCATCGCTTGGCTGCGCGCCGTGCTCGATGGAGTCGACGCCGTTTTGCAGCGCGACCATCACGCCCTCAGGGCTCTCAACGTGCGCCGCGACGATCATGCCGAGCGAATGTGCCTTGTCGCACGCGGCCTTGACAAGCTCGGGCTGCATGCGCAGCACGCCCGGCTCGCCCACGACTTCGGCGTCCAGCACGCCGCCGGTGATCATCAGCTTGATGAGGTCGGGCTTTTCGGCGGCGATCTTTTCGACGAGCGCCGCGGCCTCTTCGGCGGAGTGCGCCTCGTAGGCGAGCGAACCCGCCATGTGCCCGCCGGGGACGGAGACCGCCATGTTCGACGCCAGCACGCGCGGGGCAAGAATTTTGCCCGCCGCGGCGAGGTCGCGAATTTTCGTGTCGTAATCGGCGACGCCGCCGACTGTGCGGATGGTCGTGACGCCGGAGAGCAGCTCGGTTTTGGCGTAGCCCTCGCACATGTTGACGCCGATCCTGTTCGTCAGCGCGCAGAAGGTGATGAGCTTGACGAGCTTTTTGGGGTCGCTCGCCTTCTTTTTCGGCTTGCCCGAGGCGGGCAGGTGCACGTGCATGTTGATGAGACCCGGCAGCACATATTTTCCGCCGAGGTCGACTGCCTCATAGCCTGCGGGGATATGCTGTGCGTCGACGATCTCATTGATTTTCTCGCCGTCGATGCACACGGCCTTGTCCGTCTGCGGCTCCATGTGCTCAGAGCCGTCGAGAAGCACGCAGTTTGTCAATGCGTACTTTTTGTCGTTGTGGTACATCGGAATGTCCGCCTTTCCTGTTATCGAATCTGGCCGCTGCCGGTGATGACGTATTTATAGGTGCTCAGCTCGTCGAGCCCCATCGGGCCGCGCGCGTGGAGCTTCTGCGTCGAAATGCCCATCTCGCAGCCGAGGCCGAACTCCCCGCCGTCGGTGAAGCGGGTGGAGACGTTGACGTACACCGCCGCGCTGTCGACCTCGTCGACAAAGCGGTCGGCCGCGGCTTGGTTCTCGGTCACGATGCAATCGCTGTGGTGCGTCGAGTGATGCTGGACATGCGCGGTGGCCGCATCCAGATCATCTACGACCGCGACGGCGAGAATGTAATCGAGAAATTCCGTGTCGAAGTCGAGCTCCGTTGCCGCCGTGCCGGGAATGATCTCCGCCGCGGCTTCGTCGAGCCGCAGCTCGACGGGGACAAGGCCCGCTTCCCTACGCTTGTCGATAAGCGCGGCCTTGAGCTTGGGGAGAAATTCCTTTGCAATGTCGCGGTGGACAAGGCAGACCTCCTCCGCGTTGCAGACGGACGGGCGGCTCGTCTTGGCGTTTTCGATGATCTTTACCGCCATGTTGAGGTCAGCGTCCCTGTCGACGTACACATGGCAGATGCCCGTGCCGGTCTCGATGCAGGGAACGCTTGCATTTTCCACGCACGCGCGGATGAGCCCCTTGCCGCCGCGGGGGATCAGCAGGTCGACAAGGCCGTCCGCCGTCATCAATACCTGCGCGCTCGCATGCGTTGTATCCTCAACGATGTTGACAATGTCGGAATCGCCGCCGACGGACTCAACGCCCGCCTTGAGCGCCGTGACGATGGCGTGAGAGGAGCGATAGGCCTCCTTGCCGCTGCGCAGCATGCAGACGTTGCCGCTCTTGATGCACAGCGCCGCGGCGTCCGACGTGACGTTCGGGCGGCTCTCGTAGATGATGGCGACCAGACCGAGCGGCACCTGCCGCTTGGTGATGGTCATACCATTGGGGCGCTTGAACTGCGCGAGCGCGCGGCCCACGTGGTCGGGCAGCGCCGCGGCCTCGCGGATGCCCTCGGCCATCGCGTGGATGCGGCTCTCCGTCAGGGCGAGACGGTCGAGCATCACGTCGGAGATCGCGCCCTTCGCCGCCTCCATGTCCTTGGCATTTTCGCGCAGGATATCTTCGCTGTTGGCCTCAAGGCTCTCCGCCATCGCGAGCAGCAGCCGATCCTTCTCCTCGGCGCTTGCGCTGCGGATGCTGCCCCAGGCAGCTTTTGTGCGTTCCAGAAGTTCGATCGTTGTCATGCTTCATCCCTCTTTGCCAAAAATCTTGTGCCCACGCGCTTGCCCGCGGCCACATCGTAGAGTACCTCGGGCGACTGGCCGTTGGCGATGACCATTTCGCAGCCTGCTGCCGTCGCCATCTGCGCGGCGCGGAGCTTGGTCGCCATGCCGCCGGTGCCGAGGCTCGACCCGCTGCCCCCGCCGAGCGAAATGATGTGCTCGTCGATCTTTTCCACCGTGTCGATGAGCTTCGCGTCAGGGTTCTTGCGCGGGTCTCCGTCGAAGAGCCCGTCGATGTCCGAAAGCAGAATGAGGAGGTCCGCCTGGATCGTCACGGCCACGATGGCAGAGAGCGTATCGTTGTCGCCGATGCCGAACTCCTCGGTGGAGATGGTGTCGTTCTCGTTGATGACCGGCAGCGCGCCGAGCTCTAAAAGCCGCGCGAGCGTGTTGTGGAAGTTCTGCTTGCGCACGCCGCCCTCTTCGATATCCGGTGCGGTGATGAGCAGCTGTGCCACGGTGTGGTTATACTCGGTGAAGAGCTTGTCGTAAATGTACATCAACTCGCACTGGCCGACAGCGGCGGAGGCCTGCTTCGTCGGCACGTCTTTCGGCCGTTCGCTCAGGTTGAGCTTGCCAAAGCCCATGGCGATGGCGCCAGAGGAGACGAGGATGATCTCGTGTCCCATATTTTTAAGGTCGCTTAAAACCTTGCACAGCTTTTCCATACGCTGGATGTTCAGCCGCCCCGTGGGGTGTGCCAGCGTGGATGTGCCGACCTTGACGACAATTCTCATATCGTGATCCCTCCGATCAAAGCGGGCGCGCGATGCGCGCGGACGCCGGAATTTGCCCATTATTATACCGCGCCGATTTGCATTTTGCACTCTTTTTTTGCAAATTTTGCGCCGTAATGACACAGTAAAGTGAAAAAGCACGGGCGCGCGAAAGCGCACCTGTGCTTTTTTGTGAGATTCTGCTTAAAACGGCTTTTTCGCGACCTCTAAGATCACGTCGAGCATGCCTTGGATCTGCGGGGTGATGACCTTGTTGCGGTGATAAAGCACCTGCCGCCACTGGCTCATCTGACAGTCGGCCACAGGGATGATGGCAAGGTTGCCCTTGTGAATGCTCATCTTCGCCGTGTAGCGCGGCAGCACGGAGAGATACTCTGGATTCTCGCGGATGAGCTTGAGCGCGAGCGTGTCGCTCTCGAGCTCCAAAAACGGCTCGACACTTAGATCCTGACGGGCAAGCTCGCGGTCGAACTGGTCGCGGTAGGGGTTGCCGTGGTTCATCAGGATGAACGGGTGCGACACAAGGTCGGCAAGGCGCACATCATCGCGGGCAGAGAGCGGGTTTTCCGTGTTCGTCACGATGACGACGTCCTCCTGCGCTTCAAAGACTTTGACAAACTGCGTGTCGAAGATCTGCTCATCGAGCGTGTAGATGATGTCGAGCTCATTCTTGACGAGCATTTCGGTGATGGAGGCGATATTGCCCGCGTGCAGGCTGATCTGCACGTGCGGAAAACGCTCGTGGTAGAGCGGCACGATGTTAGAGAACGAGGCGGTGAGCAGCGAATTGAGCGTGCCGACGCGCACGGTGCCGCTCAGCTCGGAATCCGACGAGGCAAAGGCGCTGGCACGCGCGATGGCGCTCACCACGTCGCGCGCGTAGGAGACAAAGTCCTTGCCGTACTGCGTGATGGAGACCGTTTTGCCGATGCGGTCAAAGAGCTGCACGCCCAGCTCACGCTCGAGCTGCTGGATCTGCACCGTGACGGCGGACTGGGAATAATCCAGAGCTTCCGCCGCACGGGAGAAGCTCTTGAGCTCCGTGACTTTTAAGAATGTGACCAGGTTGCGGACTTCCATGGCTGTCCTCCGATTCAAATTTGTAATACATTTTCAAAAATATATTAGTGGAAATATCTTAATTTGTCAATAGACGCATTATAAAAAATAATGAGTCGGGCGAAAAAGTCGGCCGTGGACACACGGCCGGCTTTTTATGAAGGGGATCAGTCCTTGTACTCGTGGTGCAGCAGCTCGTGCGCGCGCTCATTGAGACCCGCGGCATACATCGCGTCGAGGACGGGGTTGCGCTCGCTGCGCTTGAACATCGCGCTGCGGTCGATCTCGTACAGGCCGTGGGCGCGCTTGAGCTTGGTGCTCATCAGCGCGTAGGGCTGGCCCGCGCCGCCGACGCAGCCGGTGCGGCAGGACATGACCTCGACCAGGTCGACCTCGACCTCGCCGTTTTCGATTTGATCGAGCAGCTTTGCCGCGTTGGCAAGGCCGTGGGCCAGGGCGACGCGCACATCGCGCCCGTTAACGGGGATGGTCACAAAGCGGACGGCCTCCGTGCCGCGAAGACCGCTGTGCTCGAGCATGCGCAGGACGTTTTTGCTCTTGTCGGGCAGGCAGCAGCGGAGCACCGCCTCCGCCACGCCGCCGGAGGTGCCGAAGATCTCGGCCGCGCCGCTGCCCATGCCGAACGGCAGGTCGGGCGACTCCTTTTCGAGCATCTGGAAGCGGATGCCGGATTCCTTGATCATCTTGATGACCTCCTGCGTGGTCAGCACGAGGTCGACGTTCGGTACGCCGTCGCGGCGGAATTCCTCGCGTCCGGCCTCCATTTTCTTGGCTGTGCAGGGCATGATGGCGATATGGAAGGTCGTGCGGCCATCGGCGGCGTCCTTTTCGCGGTACTTGTCCTTTAAGACCGTTGCGAACATTTGCATAGGCGAGAGTGCGGAGGACAGGTTCTTGATGAACTGCGGGCGCTCCTGCTCCACATAGCGCACCCAGGACGGGCAGCAGGATGTCATCAGCGGGAGATTTTCGCCCGTTTCCAGACGGCGGAGGAATTCCTTCGATTCCTCGCGCACCGTGAGGTCCGCGCCGAAGATCGTATCGTAAATTTCGTCCGCACCCATGATCTTGAGTGCCGTGACGAGCTTGTCGAGCACATTTTCGCCCGCGGGCAGACCATAGGCCTCACCGATGGCGACGCGCACGGCGGGCGCGATCTGGATGACGACACGCTTTTGCGGGTCGTGCAGGGCACGCCACGCTGCGCCGATGTCGTTTTTGACGGTGATGGCGCCGGTCGTGCACACGGCGGCGCACTGGCCGCAGCTGACGCAGTGCGTGGTCGAGATGGGCTGGTCGTCGCCTGCCTCAATGTGCAGCCCTGGGCCGCGGCCTGCAAAGTGCAGGATGCTCATGCCCTGAACCTCTTTGCACACGCGCACGCAGTCGCCGCAGAGGATGCATTTGTTGAGGTCGAATGTGACCGCAGGGCTTGAAAAGTCCATCGGTACATGCTCGCGCGTATCCTTGAAGTGAACGTGATGGATGCCGAAGCGCACGGCCATCTCCTGCAGACGGCAGGAGCGGTTTTTTTCGCAGGCGGTGCAGTCGCGGCAGTGCGAGGCAAGCATCAGCTCCAGTATCATGCGGCGGTATTTGAGAAGGCGCGATGTGTTGGTGCGGATGCGCATGCCGTTTTTCGGCTTGGTCGTGCAGGCGGCGTCGATCTTGCCGGTGTCCAGATCCTCGACCATACACATGCGGCACGCGCCGTAAACGGAAAGGTCGGAGTGGAAGCAGAAGTTCGGCATTTCCACGCCCGCCTTGCGGCAGACATCCATGATCGTGGGCTCGTCGTCGAACTCCACGCGGATGTTGTCGACATACATGATACCCTTAGCCATCGATCTCCACCTCCTGGATCGCATCAAAGGGGCAGGCCTCGATGCAGGTATAGCATTTGACGCATTTTTCCGGATCGATCACGAACGGCGACTTGATGACGCCCGTGATGGCCTCGGCGTGGCAGGAACGCGAGCACTTGCTGCATCCGCGGCAGATGCTCGGGTCGATCTCGAGGCGGATGCGGTTATAGGGAAGTCCACCCGGCTCGATCGGCTCGCGGTCAAGCTCGCAGAGCGCGCAGTCCCCGCGCAGGTGATCCTTGAATTCCTCGGGAAAGTATTTGATGGCCGTCTCCAGCGTGTGGTAGGAATTGCGGCCCAGATTGCAGAACGCCGTGACGGAGATCATCTCGCCAAGGTCGGTGAGCATATGAAAGTCCGACTCGCTGAGGTGGTAGTCCCGCATGGCCCAGAGCAGCTCGTTCATGCGCTTTGTGCCCTCGCGGCAGGGAACGCACTTGCCGCAGAACTCTGTCTGCGTGTACTGCATAAAGCGACACGCGACATCGACCATGCAGCGGTCCTCGTCGAGCACCGTGATGACGCTGTCGCCGCGGCGCACGCCGTAGGGCTTGAGCTTTTGAAAGTGCAGGGGCAGATCGAGATGCTCCTCGACGAGAAGGCCGCCGCTCGGGCCGCCGATCTGCACCGCCTTAAACTTTTTCCCATTCGGAATGCCGCCGCCGATCCCGTAGATCGCCTCTCGGATGGTGGTCGCCTCCTCGGGAATGTCTACATAGCCGGGGTTGGCGATGTCACCCTTGAGTAAAAAAATTCTTGCCATTTCTCTCTCCGTGTTTCGTTTTTTAAATTTCAAAAAATCTAATAAAATATATAGCACGAAAAACTCTAACACTGCGCCTTAAAATTGTAAAGGGATGCACTGATAAATTATTTGAATAGGAGAGCGGGCTATAAGCAAAAGACGGAGGAGACCGCCTATAATAAGGCGGTCTCCTCCGTTTCTTCTTCGTCCAAAAGCTGCATGATCGACACTTCGAACGCCGTGCGTTCCTCACTGCCGCTTTCGAGCAGCTTGGTGTAGGTCCGGCTCTGCACGCGGCCCTCAAGCGCCAATCGCTCGCCGACGTCCATGCCCGCGATCTGCACGGCGGTCTGTCCCCAGGCGATGCAGGGTAAGTAGTCCGCGCGCCCGTAGTGGCGGTTGACTGCCAGAATGACATCGCAAATGCTGCGGCCGAGCGGCGTGCGCCGCAGCACGGGCTTTTTGCACAGCGCGCCCGAGAGCAGGATGCGGTTAAAGTACGAGCCGTCGCCCGGCTCGATGCTCTGGGCGAACACGGTGATGACGAGCCGGTTGCCCTGCCCGCTCTTGTTGTTAAACGAGCGCAGCTGCCCGACGATGCGAAGGCTCTGTCCCTCCTCCACAGGGCAGACGCGCAGCAGTGCCTCGCTCGCCACGATGACGGGCACGTCGTTCTGGCCTGACAGGCGCTCGACCCGCAGGGGGAATTTGTCGAACCGGCGGGTATGGTTCTCGTGCGAAAAGACGGGCTCGCCTGCGGCGACGCCCCACAGCTCCACATAGTTCTGGTTGCGCTCCATATCGTACACCTCAGCACAGTTTTGTTGGTGTATCCTATGAAAAAGAACGTGGAGATATGCCGTGCCGAGCACGAGGACAAGAAGAAAGAGCCGTCGAAAGACGGCTCTTTCTTCTTGTCATTTGCGTGAGCGATAAATTACATCTTGGAGATGATCTCGACCAGCTCTTCGCCGATGCGGCCCTGAGCCTCGACGGTCGCGGAGCCGATGTGCGGCGTGCAGGAGACCATCGGGTGGGAGTAGAGCGCAACGTTGGTCGCGGGCTCGTCGGCATAGACGTCCAGACCGGCGGCGCGGACCTTGCCGCTGTTGAGCGCGTCAAGAAGCGCAGCCTCGTCGACGTTGGTGCCGCGGGAGGTGTTGATGATGACGACGCCGTCCTTCATCTTGGCGATGCGCTCAGCGTTGATGAGAGCGCCGCCGTCGACAGCGGGAGCGTGGACGGAGATGAAGTCGGACTTGGCGAGCAGCTCGTCCATCTCAACATAGGGGATGCCGAGCTCTTCCTCGATGCCGGGGATGTGGAAGATATCGAACGCGATGACGTTCATGCCGATGGCCTTGGCCATCTTGCCGAGCTTCTGGCCGATGCGGCCGAAGCCGACGATACCGAGCGTCTTGCCGGTCAGCTCGATGCCCTTGCCGTAGGCCTTCTTCTCCCACTTGCCCTCGCGCATGGAGTGGCCGGCGATGGAGATGTAACGGGCGCAGGAGAACATGTGAGCCATAGCGAGCTCAGCAACGGACTCGGAGGGGGACTTCGGGGTGTTCTTCACCTCGATGCCGTTGTCCTTGGCGTACTGCACGTCGATGTTGTCGAGGCCGACACCGGCGCGGATGACGCACTTGAAGCGGCTGCCCTTGGCCTCGTCGATCTGCTTGGCGCGCAGCTTGGTCTTGGAGCGAATGATGGCGACATCAAAGTCGCGCAGGGCCTTACCCAGCTCGTCGGGCTCGTAGAACTGCTCAACGAGCTCGTGACCCATCGCGCGAACCTTCTCGATCGCGCCCTTATCCATACCGTCGGTAACAAGAATACGCATAACGAAATTCTCCTTAAATAATATTAAATCATTTTTGTGACGACATGTGCGTCACAAAAATACATTGGCCCAGCCGCCTTTGGCGGCGGCACCAGTGAACGTTTCACTGGTGAGGGGGTATCTAAAAGGGGGATAGTATCCCCCTTTTAAGAAATTTTCCTTTACTTGGTGTGCTCGGCCTCAAACTTCTTCAGGAATTCGACGAGAGCCTGAGCGCCCTCGATGGGCATGGCGTTGTAAACGCTGGCGCGCAGACCGCCGACGCTCTTGTGGCCCTTGAGGTTATCGTAACCGGCAGCCTTGGTAGCGGCGACGACTTCGGCGTCGAGCTCGGCGGAATCGGTGACGAACGGGATGTTCATGAGGGAACGGAACTCGGGCTCAACCGTGCCGTGGAACATCTTGGAGGAATCCAGGAAGTCATAGATGACCTTGGCCTTCTCGATGTTGCGCTGATGCATGACCTCGAGACCGCCGATGCTCTTGAGGTACTTGAACACCTTGCCACAGCAGTAAATCGCCCAGCAGTTCGGGGTGTTGTACATGGAGTCGTTCTTGGCGTGGGTGTCATAGCGCATGTAGATGGGCATCTTGGGATCGAGATCCTCGCGGATGAGGTCCTCGCGGATGATGGCGATGACCATACCGGCAGGGCCGACGTTCTTCTGCACGCCCGCATAGATCATGCCGTAATCGCTGACGTTGCAGGGCTGGGAGAGGAACATGGAGCTCTGGTCGGAGACAAGGACGTGACCCTTGGTGTTGGGGAGCTGCTGCCAGGTCACACCGTGGATGGTCTCATTCTCGCAGATGTAGACATAGTCGGCATCGTCGGGAATGTCGAGATCGGAGCAGTCGGGGATGTAGCTGTAGTTCTTGTCCTTGGAGGAAGCGGCGACGATGACCTCGCCGTACTTCTTGGCCTCGGCAATGGCCTTCTTGGACCATGCGCCGGTCTCGACGTAGACGGCCTTGCCGTTCTTCATCAGATTCCAAGGCACAGCCGCGAACTGCAGCGTAGCGCCGCCCTGAATGAACAGGACCTTGTAGTTGTCGGGGATGCCCATCAGGTCGCGCAGGTCAGCCTCGGCCTCGTCGACGATCTGCTGGAAAACCTTGGAGCGGTGGCTCATTTCCATGACGCACATGCCGCTGCCGCGGTAGTTCATCATCTCGTCACGGATTTCCTCCAGCACGGGCTCCGGCATCATAGCGGGACCGGCAGAGAAGTTGTAGGTGCGATTGTACTTCATTGTTGGTGTCCTCCTGATTGTCTTTTTTTGAGCAATAGCAACAGAAATTGCATGATATGACAGCTACAGTATAGTCTATTGTGCGGGGATAATCAATAGAAAAAAGCAAACTTATCATTTATTTAAAAACAACTGTGCCGCGCTTTGAAAAACAAAAAGAAAATGCAGAAATTATTGACAAACGATAATTCTTCTGCTACGCTGACGATAGAAATTATCGCAAAACAATAATTCTGGAGGTGCGATATGAAACGTGACCGGATCAAGACCTTACTTTTGGCGGAGGCGCTCATCTGCGCGCTGCTTGCGCTCGCCCTGTGGCTTTTCGAGGGCGACGCCTTTTCCGTCGCCGGATTCCCCGGCAGCGCAGTGGGGCAGGGACTGAGTGCGCTGGCCGCCTCGGGACGCTTCGGCTTCGCGCTGGCGTTCACGCTGTATGCCGCGGTGATCCTGCTGCCGCTCTATGCGCTCGTGCACATCGGGGCGCGGCGGGAACTGAAGCCCGAGGACGCGCTGCTCGTGCTCATCGCGTTTGCCGCGGCCTGCGCGCTCTTTCCACACGGCTGGACCGCCTATTGGAGCACATCGGCGGAGGCGCTGTTCCCGCGCCTTGCCTGGCAGTGGCTCATTTTCGCGCTGCTCGCGGGCTGGGTCGTGCTGCGGCTGCTGCGCCGGTTTTCCGGCGGCGATACGCAGGAGCTCTTGAAGCTATTTCGCGCGCTGCTTATCCTCGCGGCGGCGTATTTCATCTTCGAGGTTTGCTTTGCGGAATTTGCGGGCCTGTTTTCCGCCATCGACGCGCTCAAGGCGGGCAACAGCGCCTTTACAACCGATACGGTCCTGCCTGCGGCAACGGACATAACGGGTTCGAAGAGCCTTGTGTTCAGCTATGTTGTCCTCGCCCTGCGCTTTGCCGCGGAAGTCCTTCCTACGCTGCTCGCCGCGGCGACGGCGTACTTCGCCATCGGCCTTCTCGACACGATGGAAGACGGCGCATTTACGCAGGAGAGCGCCGCCTACGCGCCAAAGCTCGCCGAATGGTGTGTCAAGGTGCTCAAGCTCAGCGTGCTGTTCGCCCTCGCGGTCAACGTTTTGCAGGCGTTCTGTGCGCCGATGCTCCTGAGCACCAGCATTTCGATCCGTCTGCCGATCTTCGAGCTGTGCTTCGTGCTCGCAGCGCTTCTCGGTGCGCGGCTCATCGCCTCGAACGTCGCCCTTGCGGCGGACAACGACCTCTTTATCTGAGGGTGCTGCCATGGCGATCACGATACATCTCGACGAGGTGCTGAAAGCGCGCGGCATGACAAGCAAGGAGCTTTGCGCCATCGTCGGCATCACGGAGGCAAATCTTTCCATTCTGCGCAGCGGCAAGGCCAAGGGCGTGCGCTTTGCGACGCTCAACCGCATCTGCTGCGCGCTCGAGTGCAATGTGGGCGACATTCTGCAATGCGACGGAGAATTGGAGGCAGAGCATGAAGAGTAAAACGAAAACGATACTGATTTTTGCTGCGATCCTCGCGGCGGTCTTTCTCATCGCCTTTCTCGACGGCGGCGCGGTGCAGTCCGCCGCGGACGAGGAGGAAGAGGGCACGCTCATCGGCGCTTTCGTCTCGGAAGAGGACATCGACATCGGCGGTGATCTTGCGGTCTCAGCCGCGGGCAAATTCGTCTGGAAGGCCGGGCGGCTCTATATGGATACGGACGAAGACTGGTGGGCGCTCAAAGACCGCGGCAGCGGCATTTACTGCACGATGGAGCCTGACGCGCGCTACGGCGAGGAGGACGCCAAGTCGCCGAATATCACGATCTTCGGCGAACTCGGTGCGCCGCTGGGGAAGGCCGGTATCGACAACGACAACGGCATCCGCACGACGGATATCGACCTCTCGGGCGAGGTCTACGCCTGCGGCGACAGACAAGTGATTTTCAATCTTTATCCCATCTACCAGACGTCGGATGGACGCATTTATTTGACGCGCGGCAACAGCATGGGCATGCCCGGCTCGGACGGCGGCAGCATGACTCACACGCTCACGAGCGATAAGACCGAGACGATCGGCGGCAAGTCCGAGCGCGTGAAGGTCAAAGTTGCCATCACCGCCGTCTCCCGCCCTACACCGACGAAGTTCACCGTTGCGCACATGGACGAAAACGACGATCTCTTGAAGCTCGAGGAGTTCGCGCCAGACGCGCTGCCCGAGTCTATCACTGCCGCGGACGGCGCGGCGTATCTCATCGGCACGAGCTATGGCACGGACTGGAACGGAGAGACGGCGGAATACGACATTTGCAGCCGCAGCAATGACAGTGCGCCGTATTCTTACTCAAATCTGGACACTTTCCGCTATCAGGACGGTAAGCTCTGCTCAATCAGCATCAAGGTCAACTGGGGGGAGGGAACAGCATGAAACGACTGATCGCCTTTGCACTGGCACTCGCGGTGGTGTTCGGCGTGAGTTTTGCGCTTTACAAGCCTGAGCGTATCGAAGCCGCGGCGCAGGAGACCATGGACGACGAATGGGTCGGATACTTCTTCGCCCTCGAACCCTTCGACGGCAGGCGCTACGCGACGGAGAACGGCGATGATTACGACTTCGGCGTGCCCGGTGTACCGATGTTCGTGACCATCACGGATATCCTGCCCGGCGAGCCGGGCTATGTCGAAAACGATGATTTTAACCATGTTATCGGCGCGGCCGTGGGCGATGAGGCCGTGGGCAGTGGAATGAACGTCAAGGTCGACGACAACGGCAGCAGCTACGAGACGAACGGAGAGATCTTCTATGCAAGCGGTGAATGGAAGCCGGTCAAACAGTGTTCCGTTTACCGCACAAGTGACGGAAAATACTACGCCGAATGGGATCACACCGGCATGGGGGCCCACGTCGGCGTGAGCAGGGAAGAAAGCGTCGAATGGAAAGTAAACGGCAGAACAGAGCGGCGTTCCATCAAGGTGAGCGTTACATTTGAGGAGCGCACGGCGGAGGAGAGACTCGTGTTTGTCTGGCTGAGGGGGGACAAGAGCATTCTTTCGCGCGAGGAATACGGCGCGGACGCGCTCCCCGAGACCCTGACCGCGCCGGACGGTGCGGAGATCCTTGTCGTGACGCAGACGAGTGCGGACGGCACAAGCACCCGCTCGCTCTGCACACAGGACGATCTGTTCGCCAGAGCCTATGTTCCCTCGACGCTTTCCGGACTTCTGCGCGTTGTCGACGTCTCGCTCGACTGGGGAGAGGACGAGACTTAACCAATTTTTAATAAAGAATTCGCTAAGAAAATGATTGCAATACGCGGGCAAAGCGGGTAAGATGGGGTTAACTCAAAGAAAAGAGGAACTTGCCATGCGTCCCGACGGAACCCGAGTGAAAGAGGCGTCCACCATCGTTTCGGCATTGCCCTATGTCATGCCGCGGCGCTACGACGCGCAGAATTTCATCACCGAATACGCTGATATGGAGGTCCTGCGCCGCTACATTCAGGAAAAGCGCCGAGAAGGCGTCCACATCCCGTATATGACGCTCATTCTGGCGGCATACTTCAAGGCGTATCAGGAAAATCCGAAGATCAACCGCTTTATCATGAACAGCAAGATCTATCAGCGCAATCACTTCTGCGTCAGCTTCGTCATCCTGAAAACGCGCGCCGACGGCCGCGCGGACGAGACGTCGATCAAGGTGTTCTTCGAGGACGGGGATGACATTTTCTCCATCAACCGCAAGATCGAGGAGGCGGTCGCGCAGAATCAGGTGGCCGCGCACAACAACAATACGGATAAATTCGCGAATTTTCTGTTCGCCATCCCCATCCTGCCGGGGCTTTTGTTCGGCCTTGTCAAGCTGATGGACCGCTGCGGCCTGCTGCCGCGTAAGATCATTGATCTGAGCCCGTTCCACACGAGTCTTTTTATCACGAACCTTGCCTCCATCAACACGAATTCCATCTTCCACCACTGCTACGAGTTCGGCACGACGGGTGTGTTCGTCAGCATGGGCAAGCCTATTGCCAATTATATGAGCGGGGAGTATAATAAAAAAATGATCCCGCTCTCCGTCGTGATGGATGAGCGCATCTGCACGGGACACGAGTACGCGCTGTTCTGGGCGAGCGTGCGCCGCTATCTCAAGCACCCCGAGCTGCTGGAGGGGAAGCCGACGGAGGAAAACGCCTATCCCGCGGAGGAATGCGTTTGATCAGCAGCCACAAGCCGCAAAGCGCGGGATCTGCGCTTTGCGGCGTTTTCTATTTTTATGTATAGAAGAAAGGACAGGGAAGCTTCCTTGATCGAACCAAAGTCTCAGGTAAAGAAATGCAGCGCCCACGCAGAAATTTTGCAGCAAAACGATGAACGCACCGTCTACCGCCTCAGAGAGACGGACGGCGAGGTGCGCATCACGGCCTATCCCGTTTTCCCCGGCATCGAGCTTGCCTATCACGATGTGCACGCGCCGTCGTACCGTCTGGCAGAGCCGGGCGCGGCGGGACTCATCGAGATCCAGCACTGCCGCGAGGGACGCGCGGAATACTGCTGCGGCGGCGAGCATTACTTTTTGGCCCCCGGCGACCTCTCCGTCGTGCGCCGCGCCGCCATCGAGGGGGAGGTGGAGTTCCCCACGGGCCACTACCACGGCATCACCGTCACGCTCGACCCCGCCCTCGCACCTGACTGTTTGTCCTGCATTTTGCAGGATGTCGACGTCCGCCCCAGCGTGCTGGCGGAGAAGTTCTTCGCCGACTCGGAGTGCTTTGTCTCGCGTTCGTCGGCGCGCGTGGAGCACATCTTCTCTGAGCTCTACGCCGTGCCCGCCGGCATCCGCCGCGGCTACTTTAAGGTTAAGGTGCTCGAACTGCTGCTCTTTTTGAGTGCGCTCGACGTGGCGCATGAAAAGCACGGCTATACCGCCGCGCAGGTGCGCCTTGCGCGCGCGGCGCGCGACACGCTGCTTGCAAGCACGGAGGACGACGTTACGATCTCCGCGCTTGCACAGGAGCTTGGCGCGTCGTCTTCGCAGCTTGCCGCGAGCTTTCGCGGCGTGTACGGCATGACGCCCGCAGCATTTTTGCGCGCGCAGAAGATGCACAGTGCCGCGCAGCTCCTGCGCACGAGCGACCGCACGGTGCTCGATATCGCGGGGCAGTTCGGCTATGACAACGCCAGCAAGTTTGCCAAGGCCTTCCGCAGTGTGATCGGTGTGTCGCCGAGCGCGTACCGCGCGGGCGCGGACAGCGACAGCTGCGCGCCGACGGCGGAAAAGGCAGAATAAAATATTTTGGAGCCTCATCCGATCAATTTGGAGCGGATGGGGCTCTTCTTTTCGGGTATCCTAAGACACGTCAAGAGCGAGGACGCCGCTCCCTAAGAGTTAAAGAAATCTAACTTCTGGGGAGCCACCACCGAAACCAAAGGGGAGGGAAACGGGCATGTCTGAAGAGATCCTGGTGCGGCAGGGTGCGCCGACGTTGGCAGGTATCAAAACGGGCAGCCTCTTCCCTTGTCCTTGCGAAGATAAGGAAGCGCTCTTTGCGGACATCCGCCGCCTGAACCGTCTGCTTGTGCCAAAGGGCCTGTGTCTGCTGCCGATCCGTTTTCTGAAAGGACAGGTCCTTTTGTACCTGTACCGCCCCTCTGAGCTGCGGAGAGATTTGGAGAACGAACAGGCGGCCGAGATCCTGCACCACGCGGGCTACAATAGCGGCCACTGCGGACGCTGCATCGCAAACCTCGTTCGCCGATTCCGCAAGGGCGGCGAATTCCCCCATGAGGTCGGGCTTTTCCTCTCGTATCCGCCGGAGGACGTCAAGGGCTTCATCGACCACCGCGCCTGCAACTTCAAATGCGCGGGGCTGTGGAAGGTCTACGGCGACGAGAAGAAGGCGCGCGAGCTGTTCGCCCGCTTCAAAAAATGCACGGAGATCTACTGCGCACTCTGGGAGGCCGGCTCGGGCATCGAGCAGCTTGCCGTGGCAGTGTGATAGATACTGATTTATGAAAGGAACATACTAATATGAAAAAGACTGCTGTTGTTTATTGGAGCGGCACGGGCAACACCGAGGCCATGGCCAAGGCCGTCGCTGAGGGCATGGAGAGCGCGGGCGCGCAGGTCACGATGTTGACCCCTGACCAGGTCAAGGCCAGCGAGCTGAGCGCTTATGACGCGATCGCCTTCGGCTCCCCCGCCATGGGCAGCGAAGTGCTCGAGGAGATGGAGTTCCAGCCCATGTTTGACGAGGTCAAGCGCAGCCTTGGCGGCAAGAGCGCCGCGCTGTTCGGCTCCTACGGCTGGGGCGACGGCGAGTGGATGCGCAGCTGGGAAAAGGACTGCGATGATTCCGGCATCCGCCTTGTGTGCGAGAGCGTGACCTGCTGCGAAGCGCCTGATGACGCCGCGCTGGACGCCTGCCGCGCGCTGGGCAAGGAGCTGGCGAAGTGAGGATTCCTCTGTGGACGAAAAGCGCGCGATGAGGAAGCTCAGGCGGAAAGCACCTGTGCTCGTTGCGCTTGCGGTCATCCTGCTGAGTCTTGCCATCGGCGGATGCCTGCCTTTTTGAAAACACGATGCGATGGAAGGCCGCGTACGGGGAGTGCGCGGCCTTCCGATTTTTATTTGCGCTGCCGAAACGGCAGATTTTTACTGATAAGTATTAGCATAACTTATAGATATGTAGATTATTATCAAAAAACTGATAAATAGGGCGAAGGCTTTCTCTCTTTTGCCGCATGGACGAAAAGAGCCCTCTGTGATACCATATTGCTTGTCAAGTTGAGCTCTTTGTAACTGACGGAAACGTGGGTCACCACAGGGGAGCAGAGAGCGTTTCTTGCTGAAATTCAGCAGCCGACCGTCTGGGCACTTCAACTGCACATCGAGGCAGTGGAGCGCCCATTTTTGCTTTTAAGGAGGCAGAACTATGCGAAAGGTAGCCGTTATTATGGGCAGCACGAGCGACCTGCCCGTCGCCGAGAAGGCGATCCAGACGCTCAAGGAATATGGGATCGAGACCGAGGTCCGCGTGTTATCCGCCCACCGGTGCCCGAACGAGGCAAGAGAATTTGCGGCGTCGGCACGGGAGAGCGGATTTTCTTGTATCATCGCGCTCGCGGGCATGGCCGCGCACTTGGCCGGCGCGATGGCCGCGAATACGACGCTTCCCGTCATCGGCGTGCCGTGCAGCGGCGCGAAGCTCGACGGCATGGACGCGCTGCTCTCGACCGTCCAGATGCCGAGCGGCATCCCCGTTGCCACCGTCGCTATCGACGGGGCGAAAAACGCCGCCATCCTTGCCGTCCAGATCATGGCTGTGAGCGACGAGGGCCTTGCCCACAAGCTCCAGGCCGCACGTGACGAGGGCACCGCCGCTGTCTTGAAGGCGGACGAAGAGCTTCGCGAGCGCTACAAAAACTGAGCAAAACAAAAAGCATCACCGATCAAACAACAAATCGATCATTTATTCATTATTTATAAAGGAGAACAGACAATGAAACTCGTTTATACCGGAAAGACCAAGAATGTGTACGTACTGGACAATGGCAACTACCTTCTCAAGTTTAAGGACGACTGCACCGGCAAGGACGGTGTGTTCGATCCGGGCGAGAACAGCGTGGGCCTGACCATCGAGGGTGTGGGCAACGTCAACCTGCGCATGACCAAGCACTTCTTTGAAAAGATCAACGCCGCCGGCATCCGCACCCACTTTGTTTCCGCGGACCTGAAGGAGACCACGATGGAGGTCCTGCCCGCGAAGGTCTTCGGCCACGGCCTCGAGGTCATCTGCCGTCTCAAGGCGGTGGGCAGCTTCCGCCGCCGCTACGGCGAGTACATCGAAGAGGGCGCGGATCTTCCCTCCTATGTCGAAATGACCTTCAAGAACGACGCGCTGGGCGATCCCCTCGTGACGAAGGACGCGCTCGCGGCGCTGAACGTCATGACCGAGCAGCAGTATGACGAGATCAAGGCCATGACGCAGAAGATCACCAAGATCGTTGCCGATGACCTGAGCGAGAAGGGCCTCGTCCTCTATGACATCAAGTTTGAGTACGGCTACGCGCCCGACGGCAGCGTGATGCTCATCGACGAGATCTCCTCGGGCAATATGCGCGTTTATCGCGACGGCAAGTACATCGACCCCATGACGCTCTCTGAGCTGTTCTTTGCGTAATGGGCGGCTTTTTTGGCGCGGTATCTGACCGCAATGTCGCCCTGGACGTCTTTTTCGGCACGGACTACCATTCCCACCTCGGCACACGCCGGGGTGGTATGGTTCTCTTTGACAAGGAAGAGGGCTTCCAGCGGCAGATCCATAATATTGAGAACACGCCCTTTCGGACGAAGTTCGAGCGCGATCTTGCGGATTTCCGTGGTCACGCGGGCCTTGGCTGCATCAGCGACAGCGACCCCCAGCCGCTGCTCGTGCGCTCGCATCTGGGCCTCTACGCCATTGTAACGGTCGGCATCATCAACAATGCCGACGAGCTGGTGCAGGACTATCTTTCCGAAAAGGGCCAGCAGTTCCTCACGCTGAGCAGCGGCCGCGTGAATGTCACCGAGCTGACCGCGGCGCTCATCAACCAGAAGGACGACCTTGCCTCCGGCATCCTCCATGCCCAGGAGGTTATCGACGGATCCATGACGATCCTCATCCTCACGGAAGAGGGCGAGATCATCGCCGCGAGAGACAGCATGGGCCGCCTTCCCGTGCTCATCGGTCAGCGCGAGGACGGCTACTGCGTGTCGTTTGAGTCCTTCGCCTACCATAAGCTCGACTATCAGGATGCCTACGAGCTTGGCCCTCGGGAGATCGTCCGCCTGAACGCGAGAGGGTTTGAAACGCTCTCACCTGCGGGCAAGCAGATGAAGATCTGCGCCTTCCTGTGGACCTATTACGGCTATCCGAACTCCAACTACGAAGGCGTGAACGTCGAGCTGATGCGCTATCGCAACGGCGCGATCATGGCGCGCGACGAGGAAGCGCGCGGCGGCGTGCCCGATGTTGACTTCGTCGCCGGTGTGCCGGATTCCGGCGTGCCGCACGCCATGGGCTATGCAAACCAAAGCGGCAAGCCCCTTGCGCGCCCCTTCGTCAAGTATACCCCGACCTGGCCGCGCTCGTTCATGCCCGAGGATCAGCAGGTGCGCAGCAAAGTGGCGCGCATGAAGCAGATCCCCGTGCCGGAGCTGATCGAGGGCAAGAAACTCCTCTTTGTGGACGACTCCATCGTGCGCGGCACGCAGCTTCGTGAAACGGTCGAATTCCTGTACAGCGCCGGCGCGTCGGAGGTGCATATGCGCTCGGCCTGTCCGCCCATCATGTATCCCTGCCGTTACCTGAACTTCTCGCGCGGCAACAGCCCCATGGATCTGCTGGCGCGCCGCATGGTGCAGCAGCTGGAGGGCAACGAGGGGCAAAAGCATCTGGAAGAATACGCCGACAGCAGCTGCGAACGCGGAAAGTGTCTGCTGCACGCCATCTGCGAGCAGTTCGGCTTTGATTCGCTGTCCTACCAGTCCCTTGAGGGAATGTTGGAGGCGATCGGTATTGACAGGGAACAGGTCTGCACCTATTGCTGGACCGGAAAGGAATAACAATATGGGCATTTCTCATTCGGAAGCATACGCGGCCGCCGGCGTGAATATCGAGGCCGGCTACGAGGGCGTCAAGCTGATGAAAAAGCACGTCCAGCGCACCATGATCCCGGGCGTTGTGTCCGATATTGGCGGCTTTGGCGGCCTGTTTGCGCCTGATCTTACTGGTATGAGCGAGCCCGTGCTCGTCTCGGGCACGGACGGCGTGGGCACGAAGCAGCGCATCGCGCAGCTGATGAACAAGCACGACTCCGTCGGCATCGACTGCGTTGCCATGTGCGTCAACGACATCATCTGCTGCGGCGCAAAGCCCATCTTCTTCCTCGACTACATCGCCATCGGCAAGAACGAGCCGGAGAAGGTCGCGACGCTTGTTTCCGGCGTGGCCGAGGGCTGCGTGCAGTCCGGCTGCGCGCTCATCGGCGGCGAGACCGCCGAACACCCCGGCACCATGTCTGCCGACGACTACGACCTTGCGGGCTTCGCCGTCGGCATTGTCGACCGCGCGAAGATCATCGACCATGACCGCATGCGTCCGGGCGACGTTGTGATCGCGCTCACCTCGAGCGGTATCCACTCCAACGGCTATTCCCTCGTGCGCAAGGTCTTCAACGTTGAGCACGCGGACCTCGGCGCATATGTCGACGAGCTCGGCTGCACGCTGGGCGAAGAGCTGCTGCGCCCGACGAAGATCTATGTCAAGCCCGTTCTCGCCGCGATGGACGTGGCCGACGTCCACGGCGTCAGCCACATCACAGGCGGCGGCTTCTACGAAAATATTCCCCGCTGCATCCCCGACGGCCTGTGCGCGAAGATCGACAAGTCCTCTCTCCGCACGCCGCCGATCTTCTCAATGCTCCAGCGCATGGGCAGCATCCCCGAGCACGACATGTTCAACACCTACAACATGGGCGTCGGTATGACGATGATCGTCGCCAAAGATGACGCCGACAAGGCGCTTGCCGCCCTCAAGGAAAACGGCCAGGACGCCTACGTGATCGGCGAGGTCGTGAGCGGGGAAGAGAAGGTCGCACTATGCTGAAAAGCGCGCGCATTGCGGTGTTCGTCTCGGGCGGCGGCACGAATTTACAAGCCTTGCTCGACGCGCAGAGAGACGGCAAAATTCCACACGGCGAGATCGCGCTCGTCATTTCCTCTCAGGCATGCGCCTACGCGCTCGAACGCGCGGAAAAGGCGAACGTCCCCGCGCACACCGTGCCGTCGAGCCTCATCCAGCACGACTTTGAGGCGGCGATCGAGCTTCTGCTCGAGCAGTACAAGATCGACGTTATCGTCCTCGCGGGCTTTTTGAGCATCCTGAGCGAGAACTTCACGAAAAAGTGGCCGCGCCGCATTCTGAATATCCATCCGTCGCTGATCCCGTCGTTCTGCGGCAGGGGCATGTACGGCTTAAAGGTGCACGAGGCTGCGCTCGCGCGCGGCGTAAAGGTCACGGGCGCGACGGTGCACTTTGTCAACGAAATTCCCGACGGCGGCGAGATCATCCTGCAAAAAGCGGTCGAGATCGAAGAGGGCGACACGCCCGAGACCTTACAGCGCCGCGTGATGGAGCAGGCCGAATGGAAGCTCCTGCCGCGCGCGACGGAGCTTGTCTGCCGCGCCATCACAGAAGAGGAGAACTGAAATGGTCGACTTTTTGCACTTTCTGAAAAATACGTCTTATCCCGGCCGCGGCATTTTAGTCGGCAAGGACCGCGTCTATTATTTCATCATGGGCCGCAGCGAGAACAGCCGCAACCGCGTCTTTGTCAAGACCGACGACGGCATCCGCACCGAGGCCTTTGACCCCGCCAAGCTCGCCGACCCGAGCCTCATCATCTATCACCCCGTCCGCACGATGGGCAGCGACCTCGTTGTGACGAACGGCGACCAGACCGACACGATCTGCGAGCACGGCGACTTCCGCCGCGGCCTGTTGACGCGCGAGTACGAGCCCGACGAGCCGAACTGGACGCCGCGTATTTCCGCCATCGTGCATGAGGACGGCTCGTTCGAGATGTCCATCCTCAAGCATAACAACGGCCGGTGCCTGCGCGAGTTCTTCTGCTACGAGGGCTGCGACGCGGACAAGGCCTACTTCATCAGCACCTATCAGGGCGACGGCACGCCGCTGCCGACATTTGCGGGCGAGCCGATGGAGGTGAGCGTCCCCAGCCCCGAAGAGGTCTGGGACGCGCTCAACGAGGACAACAAGGTGTCCCTTTACGCGAACGTGAACGGCGAAGTCAAGCTGTTCAACAAGAATTTAGGCGATTGAGGAGAACGATATGAACGAGCTTGAACTCAAATATGGCTGCAACCCCAACCAGAAGCCTGCGCGCGTCTTTATGAAAGACGGCGGCGACCTGCCGTTCACCGTGCTGAACGGCAAGCCAGGCTACATCAATCTGCTCGATGCCTTCAACTCCTTCCAGCTCGTGCGCGAGCTGAAGGAGGCCACGGGCCTGCCCGCTGCGGCGAGCTTCAAGCACGTCTCTCCCGCGGGAGCGGCGCTCGGCCTGCCGCTCGACGAGGTGGACAAGCAGATTTACTTTGTTGAGCCTGACGAGGCCCTTTCGCCCATCGCCTGCGCCTACATCCGCGCCCGCGGCGCGGACCGCCTCTGCTCCTATGGCGACTGGGCGGCGCTCTCCGACGAGTGCGACGCCGCGACGGCGGAATATCTGAAAGGCGAAGTCTCCGACGGCATCATCGCCCCCTCGTTCAGCGAGGAGGCGCTTGCCATCCTAAAGACGAAAAAGGGCGGCAAGTACAACATCGTGCAGATGGACCCCGCCTACATTCCCGCCCCGCAGGAGCAGAAGGACGTCTTCGGCGTCACGTTCGAGCAGGGCCGCAACAACTGCAAGATCGACGAGTCGCTTCTTGTGAATATCGTCACCGAAAATAAGAATCTTCCCGATGACGCGAAGCGCGACATGATCGTTTCGCTCATTACGCTCAAATACACGCAGTCGAACTCCGTCTGCTACGCCAAGGACGGCCAGACCATCGGTGTGGGCGCGGGCCAGCAGAGCCGCATCCACTGTACGCGCCTTGCCGGCAGCAAGGCGGACAACTGGTATCTCCGCCGCCACCCGAAGGTGCTTGCGCTGCCGTTTGTGGACGGTATCCGCCGCCCTGACCGCGACAACGCCATCGATGTTTATATTTCCGACGAGTGTGACGACGTTTTGGCCGACGGTGCATGGCAGCGCGTCTTCAAGGAGCGCCCCGAGCCGCTGACGGTGCAGGAGCGCAAGGACTGGGTCGCCCGCCAGAGCGGCGTGACCGTCGGCTCCGACGCGTTCTTCCCGTTCGGCGACAATGTTGAGCGCGCGAGAAAGAGCGGCGTTTCCTACATCGTCGAGCCGGGCGGCTCGATCCGCGATGACAATGTCATCGAGACGGCGAACAAATACGGTATCACCATGGCCTTTACCGGTATGCGCCTGTTCCATCATTAAGCAAGGAGGAATTTCTCCATGAAGCTCATGGTCATCGGCGGCGGAGGCCGCGAACACGCCATTATCAAGAAGTTAAAAGAAAATCCCGCAGTTGAGGAAATTTACTGCCTGCCCGGTAACGGCGGCATCGCCGCCGACGCGGTCTGCGTGCCGGAGATCGGCGCAAAGGACATCCCCGCGCAGGTCGAATTTGCGAAAGCGCACCGGATCGACTACGCCGTCGTCGCGCCGGACGATCCACTGGCCCTCGGCGCGGTGGACGCGCTGACCGAGGCGGGCATCCCGTGCTTCGGCCCCGACAAAAAGGCCGCCGTCATCGAGGCGAGCAAGGCCTTTTCCAAGGATCTGATGAAAAAGTACGGCATCCCCACGGCGAAGTACGAGCTCTTCACCGAGGTGGAGGCCGCCTGCGCCTATATTGAGGCGCAGGGCGCGCCCATCGTCGTCAAGGCCGACGGTCTGGCGCTCGGCAAGGGCGTCATCGTCGCGCAGACGGTGGAGGAGGCGAAAGCCGCCGTCCGCTCCATGATCGAGGACAAGGCCTTCGGTCAGAGCGGCGCGCGCGTCGTCATCGAGGAGTTCATGGAGGGGCCCGAGGTCTCCGTTCTGAGCTTTACCGACGGCGAAACCGTTGTTCCCATGGTGTCCTCCATGGACCACAAGTGCGCGCTGGACGGCGACAAGGGCCCGAACACCGGCGGTATGGGCACGATCGCCCCAAATCCCTGCTACACGGAAAAGATCGCGGACGAGTGCATGCAGACGATCTTCCTGCCCACCATCCGCGCGATGAAGGCCGAGGGCCGCCCCTTCAAGGGCTGCCTGTACTTCGGCCTGATGCTCACAAAGGACGGCCCGAAGGTCGTGGAGTACAACTGCCGCTTCGGCGATCCCGAGACGCAGGTCGTGCTGCCGCTTCTCAAGTCCGACCTGCTCACGGTCATGCAGGCAACGACGAACGGCACGCTCAAGGATGTGTCCGTCGAATTTTCGACCGATTCCGCCTGCTGTGTCGTCCTCGCCTCGAACGGGTACCCCAAGAAGTACGAGAGCGGCTTCCCCATCACGATGAGCGAAGAGGCCGCTGCGCACACCTACGTCGCGGGCGCGAAGAAAGACGGAGACAGGCTCCTGACCGCGGGCGGCCGCGTGCTCGGCGTTACCGCCGTCGCCCCCGCGCTCGAGGAGGCCGTGAAGGAAGCCTACCGTTTATCGTCCGAGGTCGATTTTGCCAACAAATACTGCCGCAGCGACATTGGCCGCCGAGCCCTCGCCGCGCAAAAGGAGAGAGAGTAAATGGTCTATCGCGTCTGTGTTGAAAAAAAGCCCGGCCTTGCGCCCGAGTGCGCGAGCCTTCTTTCCGACTGCCGCTCGTTTCTGGACCTCAAGAGTCTTGAAAATGTGCGCATTTGGAACCGCTACGACGTCGAGGGCATCGACGAGACTCTGTTTGCCTATGCCACAAACACCGTTTTCTCCGAGCCGCAGCTCGACCTGACGAGCGGAGAGATCGACGCGAGCGGCGCTGCCGCCGTGTTTGCCGTCGAGCCGCTGCCCGGCCAGTTCGACCAGCGCGCGGACAGCGCGGCGCAGTGCATCCAGCTCCTCAGCCAGGGCGAGCGCCCGCGCATCCGCACGGCGAAGGTCTACGCGCTCTACGGCACGCTCTCTGAAAAGGACGTCGAGGCCGTCAAGCACCACGTTATCAACCCCGTCGAGAGCCGCGAGGCCTCGCTTGCAAAGCCCGAGACGCTCGAAGAGAACCTCTCCGAGCCCAAGAGCGTCGCATCGGTCGACGGCTTTACCGGGATGGATGAATCGGCGCTCTCGGCGCTTCTTTCGTCCATGGGCCTTGCGATGGACTTAGACGACCTCAAGACCTTGCAGGCCTATTTCCGCGACGAAGAGCACCGCGACCCCACCGTGACCGAGGTGCGCGTCGTCGACACCTACTGGTCCGATCACTGCCGCCACACGACGTTCTCTACGCATTTGGACGAGGTCAGCATCGAGAATCCCGCCGTCAAGGATGCGTATGACCGCTACCTCGCCGCGCGCGAGGAGGTCTACGGCCTCGAGAAGGCCGCCAAGCGCCCCCAGACGCTCATGGACATCGCGACCATCGGCACCAAGACGCTCAAGAAACGAGGCCTTCTCCCCGAACTCGACGAGAGCGAGGAGATCAACGCCTGCTCTATCCACGTTCCCGCCAAGGTGAACGGCGAGGAGCAGGACTGGCTGCTGATGTTCAAAAACGAGACCCACAACCACCCCACCGAAATTGAACCCTTCGGCGGCGCGGCCACCTGCATCGGAGGCTGCATCCGCGACCCGCTCTCCGGCCGCGCTTATGTCCATCAGGCGATGCGTGTCACCGGCGGCGGCGACCCGCGAAAGACGCTCGCGGAGACGCTTCCCGGAAAGCTCCCCCAGCGCAAGCTGGCGCAGACCGCGGCGGCGGGATATTCGTCCTACGGCAACCAGATCGGCCTTGCCACGGGCCATGTCGCCGAGCTCTACCACGAGGGCTACATTGCCAAACGCCTTGAGTGCGGCGCGGTCGTCGCCGCGGCGCCCGCCAAGAACGTTGTGCGCGAGCGTCCCGCCCCGGGCGACGTCGTTATCTTGCTCGGCGGCCGCACGGGCCGTGACGGCATCGGCGGCGCGACCGGTTCGTCGAAGAGCCACGATATGAAGTCCCTCACCACCATGGCGAGCGAGGTCCAGAAGGGCAACGCGCCCGAAGAGCGCAAGATCCAGCGCTTGTTCCGAAACGGCGAGGTCACCCGCCTCATCAAGCGCTGCAACGACTTCGGCGCGGGCGGTGTGTCCGTCGCCATCGGCGAGCTGGCCGACGGCCTCGAGATCGAGCTCGACGCCGTGCGCAAGAAGTATGAGGGCCTCGACGGTACCGAGCTTGCGATCTCCGAATCGCAGGAGCGCATGGCCGTCGTCGTCGCGCCGGAGGATGAGGCGAAGTTCATCGCCGCCGCGCAGGCCGAAAACCTGGAGGCCTACCGCGTGGCCGTCGTGACTGAGAGCCCCCGCATGGTCATGCACTGGCGCGGCCAGACGGTCGCCGACCTTTCGCGCGCCTTCCTCGACACGAACGGCGCAGTCAAGCACGCGAGCGTCCGCGTCGAGGCGGGAGAGGAGAAGACTGCTTCCGCGCCGCACACGCTGCGCGATATGGCGGGCAGCCTCAAGAGCGCGTCCCGCCGCGGTCTCACCGAGCGCTTCGACTCCACCGTCGGTGCGTTCTCGCTGCTCATGCCCTTTGGCGGCAAGACGCAGCGCAGTCCCTCGCAGGCGATGGCGGCGCTGCTGCCGGTGCTGCCGGGTAGCAAGACCGAGCAGGGCAGCGTGATGGCCTGGGGCTGCGACCCCGACGCACTGAGCGCCGATCCTTACACGGGCGCGCACAGCGCGGTCTACACCTCGGTTGCTAAGATCGTCGCCGCGGGCGCCGATTATCACAAGGCATATCTCACCTTACAGGAATTTTTTGAAAAGCTCCGCAATGAGCCCGTGCGCTGGGGCAAGCCTTTTGCCGCGCTCCTCGGTGCGCTGGACGCGCAGCTTGAGCTCGGCGCCGCCGCCATCGGCGGTAAGGACTCGATGTCCGGCACGTTCTTAGACCACGACGTCCCGCCGACGCTCATCTCGTTCGCCATTGCACCGGTGTGCGCGGGCGAGCTTGTGACGACTGACTTCAAGTCCGCCGGTCACGGCGTTTATCTCTTCTGCGGCGGCACGGCGGAGCAGAAGACCGCCGCGTGGGAGCGCTTCACCGCGCTCGCCCGCGCGGGCAAGGCCGCAAGCGCCTGGGCCGTTGAAAACGGCCTTGCCGAAGCGGTGATGAAGATGTCGCTCGGCAACGAGGTCGGCTTTGCCGCGGCTTCGACCGCTCTCGACTGGTACCGGCCCATGCCCGGCGCGATCGTCGCTGAGCTCACCGAGGAAATTCCCGACGCCGTCTGCATCGGCATCACGACGGCGGAGAAGACGATCACCATCGGCAATGACGAGGCGAGCATCTCTGGGCTGCTTGCCCTGAACGACGCCGTCCTCGAATCCGTCTATCCGACGAAGACGCAGGACGCCGGTACGGTCGAGTGCTTTACCTATGAAACGGAAAAGCGCGCCGCGCCCGCTGTCAAGATCGCGCGTCCGAAAGCGCTGATCCCCGTCTTCCCCGGCACGAACTGCGAGTACGACACCCAGCGCGCCCTGCTCGAAGCAGGCGCGGATGCCGAGCAGTTCATCATCCGCAACTTAACGAGCGCCGACGTTGCTGACAGCGTCGAGCGCTTTGCCAAGGCCGTCAAGGATAGCCAGATCATCGTCATCCCCGGCGGCTTCTCCGGCGGCGACGAGCCCGACGGCAGTGCCAAGCTCATCACGGCGTTCTTCCGCAACGCCGCGGTCAAGGAGCAGGTCACGGACCTCCTCGAAAAGCGCGACGGATTGATGCTTGGCGTGTGCAACGGCTTCCAGGCGCTCATCAAGCTCGGTCTCGTTCCCTATGGCAAGATCATGGACACCGACGCTGATTTCCCGACGCTCACCTACAACGTCATCGGCCGCCACCAGTCCCGCCTGGTCCGCACGCGCGTGTGCTCCAACAAGTCCCCCTGGCTTGCGGGTACGAAGGTCGGCGACATTTACACCGTGCCCATTTCGCACGGCGAGGGCCGCTTCCTCGCATCCGAAGAGCTTGTGAAGAAGCTCGCCGAAAACGGCCAGATCGCCACGCAGTACGTAGACCTTGACGGATATGCTACAATGGATGCAGCATTCAACCCCAACGGCTCGATCTGTGCCATCGAGGGTATCACCTCGCCCGATGGCCGTGTATTCGGCAAGATGGGGCACACCGAGCGCATCGGCAAGGAGCTTTACCGCAACGTTCCCGGACAGTATGAGATGGAGCTGTTCACCTCTGCCGTGCGCTATTTCAAGTAATTTAAGAAGAGAGGAGCAGACCCAATGGCTTATTATTATCCCGAACCGTCTCACACGTTCAGCGAATATCTGCTCGTCCCCGGTTACACGTCCGAGGACTGCATTCCTGACAACGTCTCGCTCAAAACGCCCCTTGTGCGCTACCGCAAGGGGCAGGAGGAGTGCCCCATCAGCCTGAATATCCCGATGGTCTCGGCCATCATGCAATCGGTGTCGAACGACACGCTGGCCATCGCGCTGGCCAAAGAGGGCGGCCTTTCGTTCATCTTCGGCTCCCAGTCCATCGAGAGCGAGGCCGAGATGGTGCGCCGCGTGAAGAGCAATAAGGCGGGCTTTGTGCCGTCAGCCTCGAACCTGACAAGCGAGCACACGCTGGCCGACGTGCTGGCCCTCAAGGAGAAAAACGGCTTCTCGACCGTCGCCATCACCGAGGACGCAACGCCCAACGGCAAGCTCCTCGGCATCGTGACGAGCCGCGACTACCGCGTGAGCCGCATGAGCACTGATTTGAAGGTGCGCGAGTTCATGACGCCGCGCGAAAAGCTCGTCACCGCTCCTGCGTCGACCACGCTCAAGGAGGCTAACGACATCATCTGGGAGCACAAGCTCAACGCGCTGCCCATCGTGGATGAAAACGACCACCTGCTCTACTTCGTCTTCCGCAAGGACTACGCCGAGCACAAGGAGCACCCCCTCGCGCTTCAGGACGACAAGAAGCGCTACCTCGTCGGCGCGGGCATCAACTCCCGCGACTACGCCGAGCGCATTCCCGCGCTCGTGGAGGCCGGCGCGGATGTGCTGTGTATCGACTCGTCGGAGGGCTACTCCGTCTGGCAGAAGAAGGTCATCGACTACGTGCGCGCGAACTATGGCAATACCATCAAGATCGGCGCGGGCAATGTCGTCGACCGCGACGGCTTCCGCTTCCTCGCCGAGAGCGGCGCGGACTTTGTCAAAGTCGGCATCGGCGGCGGCTCCATCTGCATCACGCGCGAAACGAAGGGTATCGGCCGCGGCCAGGCCACCGCGCTCATTGAGGTGAGCGCCGCGCGCGACGAATACTTCCGCGAGACCGGCGTGTATGTCCCCATCTGTTCCGACGGCGGCATCGTGCACGACTATCACATGACGCTCGCGCTCGCCATGGGCGCGGACTTCCTGATGCTGGGCCGCTACTTCGCTCGCTTCGACGAATCGCCGACGAACAAGCTGCTCGTCAACGGCGTTTATGTCAAGGAATACTGGGGCGAAGGCTCGAACCGCGCGCGCAACTGGCAGCGTTACGACCTCGGCGGCAAGACGGGTCTTGCCTTCGAAGAGGGCGTCGATTCCTACGTCACCTACGCAGGTTCGTTGCAGGACAACGTCGCAAGAAGCCTTTATAAGGTCAAGTCCACCATGTGCAACTGCGGCGTGACGACGATCCCTGACCTGCAGAAGAACGCGAAGCTCACGCTCGTCTCCGCTACCAGCATCGTCGAGGGCGGCTATCACGACGTCACCCTCCGCGCCACGAACGCCAGCAACAACTAAACAGCGCAAAGAACAACAAAAAGCGGTTCCCAAACGGGAACCGCTTTTTTGTATCCCGAAAACCACTCGCTGGGCGAGTGGTTCAAAAGAGGCTGCTGCCGATGAGGAAAAATAAAACTCCCTCTGTTAT
>ERZ773235.1090-NODE-1090-length-30312-cov-14.450838_pt1 | contig 30312 bp, 34 predicted proteins | sample MGYA00580522_ERZ773235 | MGnify/ENA primary metagenome ERZ773235 (study PRJEB29015, sample SAMEA2737797) | human gut metagenome | biome: human gut; feature: human-associated habitat; material: faeces | place: China | collected 2012 ...
TTTTCTTTATTTTTTCTCTCGCTTTTTGTTCTAAAAACATATTTTATTTACTCCTTTCCAATTCTCTGCAAATATAATTTATTTCTGCTCCAACACTTTCAAAATATTTATTTATTATAAATTCTTCTTTTCTATTATTAAGAATAACTGTAAGCATATACGCACATTCACGTTCTTCAATTTTTGTTTCTGCTTCTTTATATATCTCTTTAATTCTTTTAGCTACATATTCTATATTACTCATATCTTATTTACTCCTTTACTCCTTTACTCTTTCAAAACATTCTTTAGGTATGTATAAGCACATTCCTGAATCTTCCCCTTCGTATGCACAAGCTCTTGCAAATTCTTTATCTTCACCTGCTGATATTAATGTTTTATAAATCGTATTATCAAAAGCTCTACTTGCCTCTTTTGAATTTGTCCCTAATATTACATACCCTTTTCCAAATTCACTATAATAAGCAATATATATGTGTCCTAACATTTCTTCAAACTCTTTTTGTTCTTTGCCTGTTTCTTCATCTATTGGTAATTTAACAAATTTTAATTTTTCTATTTTCTCTTCCATATCTATTCTCCTCCTCCTATCTCTAATATTTCTAATATGTAGTATTCTTTATTAGGCTCTGCTCCCCATTCTGGCTTGCCTGTACCTTTTCCTTTAAATATACATTTACACTTTACTTGTGGACTATTTTTACTATAACCATTTCTAAAGATAACATCTAACATTACAGTATTGTTATACAAAATAAATGCCGTTACTTGTTGTGCAAATGTTTCTTTATCTAATTCTTTTTTTATAGCATTATAAAATCTCGTTTTATAATATGGCTTTATTTCTCTATACTCTTCTTTCTTTTCTCCACTTGCAATCATATTAAACCATTTCTTTTTAATTGGTAATACTAACATTTTTCTCCTCCTACTTTATAGCAATTAGCCATATAACTTTCTTTTGTTATTATTGTTTTTATGTCTTCTTCACTAAAATTACTTCTAATACTTGATATTCTTGTATCCCATTTATCTGTTATTAATTCTCCATTTACATAGTCTCCAACTTCTATCAAGTCTATTAGTTGTTTGCTATGTTTTACTGTTTTTTCTTCAGGCTTTGTTAAAATTTGCTGTATATCTAATAAACTGTTGTTATCGTCATCTGTACCTATTACTTTAGCTATTATTTTGTTATTTCTTATATACTCTCCTACTTCAATTCTCTTCATATTTTTTTCCTTCCTAGGCTAGACTTAATCTATCCTTTATATTAATCATGTGACGTGATTGTTATTGGTACTATCATTTCTGGTAAATAATTAATTTCATAATGATATTTATCTACATATGCTCCACTTACGTCTTCAACTACATACATAGTCCATTCATTTAGATAAATAAAATGTTTTTTATATTTCCCATTCTCTACTTCTACTATGATTTCTAATTCATTATTTGCATTATTCTGTAATGAAAAATTTCCTATTAACTCAAAAACTGGCTTATCACTTCTTGCATTTATTACAGATATTCTCCTTGTTACATTAAAATTGTCTGCTTGTTTTCTTATATTATTAGAAACTCTATTTGATTCTGTGCACCCACACAACACTATTAAAACTAATATTAAAATTATTACTAAACTAATTATTTTTTTCATTTTCCATATCCTCCATTAATAAAATTTTCAATTCCTCATTTTCCCTATTTAGCTTATTATATTCAATTTCTAATCTCATACTTTTTAGGCAAATAAACAAGTTTATATTGTTAATATAATAACTAGTATCTTTAAAAATTTATTTTCATTCTGCATTTGTTGCCTCCTTTTCCATATCTAAATATGTAACACCTACTGCATAAGCTTGCCATACATCTGCCTTAAATCCATAAAACCACCCGTGGTTTTTTCTTTGTTCCTACTACTCCAAACCTGTCTATTAAGGCTTGTCTTATATTACTATCTTTTGCTTTCATGGAGTGGCATAAATTCATTTTTTCATCTTTCCTATAAATATAATTAAATTCAGTTGAATTTTCTATAAATCTACCAATCCACACACAAGTATCAAACACTTCCTTGCCTACTGGCATTCCATAACTTGCTATCATTTCTATTATCGTTCTTGATATATCCCCATTAATTGAGTGGTAAAATAGCTTTATTAACAGCTCCTTGTTTTTTACTTTCCCAAATTCAAGTGGTCTGTATGTTTCAGTATCAATTATACAGTATGCACTTTCTATATTTCCGTGGGTCTATTGCTAATATTTTCATTTGTACCTCCTATATTTTTAATTTAATCTGACTACCTTGTAGTATCTTCTTACATAAGTCCAATCCTGACTGTTCTCTATATTTGCAGTCATCTGCGTTTGGATTTTCTACCTCTACTCTCATACAGCCAAGACATAATTTCTTTTCTATTGCTTCTTTACAAGTCATACTTCATTTCCCCAGCAATCCCAGCCTTCTGCATATTGTCTTGCAAATAATTCTATTTTAGGAACTTGTCCTACTAATTTTGTGATTCTATCTCTTGCTTCGTCTGGTTTTCTACTATGTTCTCTTTTTTCTGATATAATGCAACTGCTAACATAATTGCTAACTTTCAAATTACTTGGTTTTCCTTTTATCGCCAATAAACACACTTCACAATTCGATTTTGTGTAATATCCTATTCCGAAAAAAAGGTTTTCCATTTTTCTTATTTGTTTTTATCCAACTAAATCCTAATGTTTTATATGTAAATCCCCATGCTTTTATAGTCTTTAATGCCTCTATTAAATTTGGAAATGTTGCCCACATAAATAACATACAATCTTCTGCTGATATTCTTTGTATCGTTTGTGCCATTTCTTCTAATTCACTTGTTTTCATTGTATTGTAATGACTTGTTGCCCCCCCTGAAATCTTACTGTCTGTTCTTTTATCTTTATATGCCCATGGTGGATCTGCATAAATAATGTTATATTTCTTATCTGTGTTATATATATCTACTCTCACTTGTTATTCTTCCTCCTAATCTATTTTGGGTATATGTTCCATGTTTTCTACTACCATATCTACTAAAAAATATCTCTTGTATTCTGTCTTTTCTCCAAATCTGTTTGTATTGCTTTCCCATTCTGTTTTAAACTTGTAGCCCTCTTTCTTTAGTTGGTCTATTCTTGCTCCTAGCTGTGTTATTCCTAAATCTGCGTATGCTTCCCAGCTAGATATTGAACCAAAATTTCTAATATATTCTAAAATTCTATCTTTTTGAGCTATTTTCATTGGTTACCCTCCTTTGTTATATTTTTGTAAGAGCTTGTCTTACTATTGCTTTTATATTTTCTGATACAATTCCAGCATTTTTTACTTTTAGCATACTTGCTATTACTTGTTCTCGAGAAGGCTTATTGCTCTTAACTTCTAGTCCTATTTTCTGAATTGTTGGACAATAATAATCACTTTTGTTTTTTTCAATTTGACATTGTCTACCATCATATCTTACTTGCCTTCCGCAATCACATACTGCTGAATATAAGTATTTATGTCCTTCTACTTCTTTTGTGTAAATTACATAACCTGTATTGTCACATTTTTCACATTTACCTGATTTTATTTCTGTTTGTGTTGGCTTATATGGAATTGTTTTGTTTACTTCAAGTATTTCTGATAATCTTGGCATGAATTTGTTTGTTCTATAAATCTCTGCTATTACATAGTTAAATCTTTCAAGGCTCATTCCTTTTAGGTTTTCATACCATACATCTAACTCAGTTTCACTTAAATTTTGACCATAAAAGTTTTGCAATTGTCTTATGTACTCATTAAATTCCTTGAATTGCATTCTTTTCTGCCTCCTCTCTCATTTTCTTTTCTAGCCACCTGTCGCAATTACTGTTATCAATTATTTTTCCTTTGTTTTTTTGATTATATTTACCTTCTAATATTGCAGTCGCTTTATCACTTCTCATAAGAAAATCAAAATCAGCTTTCCAATTTCTATCATTTTGTCCTATTAAGAAATCACTAGTATTTGCTATTTTGCATATTTCTTTAAATTGCTCTATTGAAAATTCTTTAATAAAATTATCAATACTCTTATTTCTTTTGTCTGTTATTTTTTGGATTTGTGGCAAATTTGTACAATAGGTGTTATAAATTTCGACTATTCTATTTCTATTCTCTTCTTTTTCTTTTCTATTCTCTTCTTTTCTATTAGAAGGTAGTGCTACCGTAGTACTACCGTAGTACTACTACACCGTTCAACATTTATTCTTGGAAAGCTAGTTTCTGTGGGCTTGTTAATAGTTTGATGTTTAGAGAAATTAGGGAGATAGTAGTAGGTCTGTTCTTCATATTTATATAGAACTACTATATTTAATCCGCCTAAGTGGGAAAGCCATTTTTCTAAATCGGAAGCTCGTAAGTCGTCATATGGAAATATCAAAGACTTTAATAACTTCGGATTTGCTCTGCCATATCCTTCATCATCAGCATTACTTATTAAACCCATAAATAATAATCTCTCTTGAATTGAACATTCTCCCAACTTTTCGTCTGTCCAAAAACTTGGGTCTATCATTCTCTTCCTTGCCATTTCTTTCTCCTTTCGTAAAAATCAGAGGTTAAGTTTGTGCCTAACCTCTGTTGCTATTTTTAATTTTTATTTCTCCAGTATGTATTTTTGTGTGACATATTCTACATACTTCAATCAAATTTTCTTCTGTGTCATTTCCTCCAGAGCCTTTTGTTTTTATGTGATGTTTTTCTGTTTGTCCTTTTTTACCACATATTTCACATATTCCGTTTTTTATCTTGCAAAAGTTTTTTATTTTTTATTCTTTTTTCTTTAGGTACTGGGTGGAAGCTATTACTTAGGTCTGTTACTACATTAAATTTCATACCTAATCGCCTCAATTTTCTTTTTTAGGGCATTCTGTTTGCTATCTATACTCTCATATGCCTTCTTAAATCTAAACAGCCTAGAGCCTAATTCTGCTAATCTCTTACTATCTTCTTTCACAAACTCTTTAGCCATTGCCTCAAAATAACTCATTGCAGGTGGTTTTTCTTTCTGTGTTTCTTGCCATTGTTTCCTTTGCATATAGATTTGTTTATTTTCCTGTATTGATATATCTGTTTTTAATGTGTCATATTCTTGTTGTAATCTTGCTATCATTTCGCCTATTAAATAATTCATATTTGCATATATCTCTATATTTTTAGATATTAAAAAACCTGTATCTGCATTTTCTGTTATCTCATTTTGTAATCTACCGTATGTATCTGCAATCTGTTTACTATCTGCATTTTGAATTGCAAAAGGGTTAAACATATATAATTTTTCAAATTCCATAAGCTCCTCCTAGAATGGAAGTTCATCATCATCTTGTATTGGCTCAAGTTCATTTTGAGTTTGTGTTGTGTCTGTTGTTCCTTCTTTCTTACTATCTGCAAAATATACTTCTTCTGCAATTACTTCTGTTATGTAGTGTTTTACTTTATTTTCATCTTCATAGTTTCTTGTTTGTATTCTTCCAACTACTGCAACTTGTTGACCTTTCTTAAAATATTTACTACAAAACTCTGCTGTTTTGTTCCAAGCAACTACGTTTATAAAGTCAGCTTGTCGTTCTTCACCTGGTTTGCTAAATCTTCTATTTACTGCTAAACTAAAACTTGCTACCATTGTGTTATTTGTTTGTGTATATCTTATTTCTGGGTCTCTTGTTAATCTTCCCATTAAAATTGCTTTATTCATAAATTCTCATTCCTTTCTTATCCACATGTTCATGCATAAATACATATTCTGATTTTTCTCCCATATTTGCTAGTAGAAATTCACTTGCTTGTTGTTTACTTAAATGGCTATCTTTTGCCCTAAATTCATAAACATATTCACATTTTTGTTGTTTTTCTTTTATTCTTTCTTCTATTTCATCTTCATCATAATTGCCTTCAATAAGGTATAAATCATAATTTTTAGCACTTATACCCTCTACTGTTTTTGTATCTGTCATGTAAATTGCTTTATAATCCTTAAATAATATTCTGTAACCACATTGAGGTACATCATGATATAATTTAATTGGTATAATTTTAAATAATTTATAATTGTATTTCATTCCAATTTGAAGTATATCTATGTTTTCCCTTTTAACTCCACATTCTAAAAGCGGATTTAATAACCATTCACAACAAGCAAATCTTAATGTTGGTCTTTCTTCAGCTAATTTTTTTATTGTTTCTTTTTTAAAGTGATCACCGATGTATATGTGTAAGAAGTACTATTTTTAATTGCTTATAATACTTTTCCAATCTTTTAAAAGTGATTCCACAATCTATTAAAATTATGTCTTTAATTATTGTTGCATTTCCTGTACTGCAACTCGATATAATTTTATAATTCATTCATTGATACCTCTTTTGTATCTTCTGTTTGTTCTTCTATTTCTGCTTGTACTTCAATAGGAGACTCTTGTTGGATTTCTTGCTGCATTTCTTCTGCTTCATACATTCCTGCTAAATCTTCTACAAATGTTTCTCTTAATGCTCTAACTTTAGCAACTTTTTCAACCATTGTTGCTCCTTTATTACCCCAGTTTGAGTTTAATTGTCCTTGTCCTGTCTTTTGTGCTACTTCATTAAAACTTACACTCGAATAGGTTGGATGTGTCCAATCTTTTCTATACACTCTTGCCCATCCACCTACAAGTTGCTCATTTCCTAATCTAAATGTTCCTTGTCTTTCTTCTACTGTTCCATCTTCTTTTTGAATGATAATTCCACATTCCATTCCATCGTAATTTGGGTTTAAAACTGCTCTTTTTAATATTGCGTCTTTTCCAACAACTAATTGGGCTGGAGAACCAGCTTTATATTTTATTAAATATGCTTCTCTTAAAAATGGATTTAATTTCCTAACTTTGCAAAGTTCGGTAAACAATTTAAACTCTTGATTTGTAATAGGTACATCACTGCCAACTATATATTCTTGCACAATTTTAGGAGTTAATTTTATTTCTTGACCTTCCACTTCAAATTTAACCATTAGTTCTTGACTTGTTTTTTGGGCTTCATTACTCATATTCATAACCTCCTGCTATTAAAAATTCTTTTAAAGTTTTTAACTTTGCTCTTGTTCCTTTTACTGTAAATTTTAATGTCAATATTTTTTCATTCTCTTCTTTTGGTTGTTCTAATGGTTTATTAAATACATTTTCTAATTGTTCATAACTTTTTTTAGTTATTTCATGATTTTCGTTCATTTCAATATTTACTACTTTTTGTTCTTGCCTTTTCTTTTCTTCTTCAATAGCCTTAAATCTATTTGTCACCATTGTTATTGCTTGCGATACATTTAATGTTTGTTTGTATTCCACTAATATTTCTGCTTTATGTTCTTGTGTTTCAATAAGTTTTAAATCATCTACTATTTTGTCTATAAATTGTTTTGCTTGTTCTTTTAAACTTTTTACACTTGCTGATAATGTTACATTTATTCTAGCTTGTCCATATGTGATAAAATCAATATTGTTAGCTGTTTTATATTCTTCAAAATACTCTTTTATCTCTTGCTCTTTTTTTACTTTTAGCTCATTTTCTATACTATCTACTTTGTTTTTTAATTCAATGTCAGCATTTTTGTATTTATCTGATACATATTTTTTATAAATTTCTTCAAATTGCATATATGGTGTCAATATTTGTTCTTTTACTAACTTTCTTTGTGTTTCTAGTTCTTTAAAATCTTTATTTAAGTCTGCTCTTACCTGTTTTACTTCCTTTACAGTTTCTTCTGTACAAATTAAACTTTTTGCACTTTCAACCTTTTCATTTATTTCAGCTGATAATTCTTTTAAATGTTCTTCAATTAAAGGTAATTGTTTCACTACTATTAGTTCTTGACTGTCATTGCTCATTTTATCTTTCCTCCTCAAAATTATTATCTCTTATGTCTTCCCATGCTCTATCTTCTCTTTCTGCCCATATCTCGTCTTGTCTTTGCCAGTAATCTTCGTTTGTGTTGTATTCAACATCTGGCATAACCATTAAATTATCTAGTTCTGGCATTTCATTTTTCCTCCTCTTGATTTTTAAATAAGTTTCTGCTATAATAAATTAAAGTTACATTATTTGTTGAAACTTTGGAACTAGTTTTGATTTAGAGGTCTTACTAGTTCTCTTTTTTCAGTACTTAGATTGTTTACTAGAAATTCTATGTTGTTTTCTAAGTCTTTTATTTTAGATTTTAATTGTTCTTTTTCTGCTATTTCTGTTCTTATTAATTTGTTTCTTTCTAAAATTTTAGTTTCTGCTTCTGCTAATGCTTTTCTACTTGCATTGATTAAACTTTGCATTTCTTTTCTATTTCTTAACATATTCTCACCCCCTTTTACCCAAACATTTCTGTTACTTTTTTATCTAATTTTCTACTTAACTTACATAAATTTTTATATAAGTTAATCTTAAAAACTTTGTAAAATATGTATTGTGTTAATATTCCTATTGCTATTGCTTGTACTAATCTTCCTAGCACTACCATTCCACATAACATTACATCTAACCAATAACTAATCATTTGTTTTCACTCCCTTCTAAATAACCTTATTTAATTCTAAATTGATTTTTCTTTTCTGGAAGTCAACATTAATTGTTTTGCTCTTTGTTTTTCTTTTCATAGGTTTTATTTCTAAAGTGTCTTGTGATAATTGTTTTTGAGTTTCAACAAATTCTTTAATGTCTTGTATGTCAAATCTGTAATCCCTTGTTCCAACTTTAAAACATTTTAGCCCTTGTCTTATAAATTTATGTATTGTTCTGTTGTCTTTTACTCTAAAGAATTGTTTTGTCTCCTCTATTGTTAATAAATGTTGTTCCATTTCAGTCCTCCTCATTTTTCAAGTTGATTTATTTTAATTCCACACAATTGTAATTTCCTTCTAGTTTTATCTTTTAAATTTGTTTTCCCGTTTTCGATTCTCCATAAAGTTGGAATAGGTATCTTTGTAATTTCAGACAATTTACTATTTGTTAAATCATTTTTTATTTTAAATTCTACTAAAGGGTTTGAAATATCATAATTTTTCCCTTTAATTAACTTGTCTCTATAATTTTTTTTTAGTCTTTCTCTAATTTCCTGATAATCATTTCTTTTAAGAAAATGATTTCTTATTGTTGAAGGAGCTAAATTATATTTTTTTGCCAATGTTGTATATGTTGCACTATCATTTATTACATCCTCTTTTAGATTTTCCATTATGTTATTTATATAGGTTTCTTTTTCTGTCATAGGTGGTTTAATTATTGCAATTTTTTCCAAATCAATTATTTGAGGTGGTATAAGTTCAAATTTATGCAAATCATTATGATGTTTTATACATAATAAATTAATTTTTAAATAATCTTTGTAATTTGGGTGATGTATTTGTATTTTTTCTTTTGTTTCGCATATTTGACATTTCATATCCAAATTGCAATACCTTTCAATATACCTTACTGTTTTCTGCCTGATTTTATCCTTTTCTCTTTTTGTTTCATATTTTTTTAATTTTTGTTCTTTTTCGTATTGAATAAAATCTTCATAGGTCATTTTTAAATCCTTCATTTTTTTATACCTTGTAGTTCCCATCTTCTTTTTTAGTCTTCTTTCCTTTTCAATATTTTCTAAATATTCTTTGTAAGACTGAATATTAAGTGGTAGCCCTAAATCCTTCATTTTATAGTAGGCGTATCTTCCTGCCAACATAATCAAATCTCTTTTTTCTTTTGGTAGCATACTTCCTCCTTTTGGTTAATTTTTTTTAACATTTTATTTTAAAAAAATATAATTATGAAAATCTAATTCGTTTATATCACAATATTTAATAATTGCACCTATAATTTTCTTTCCTGCATTTTTCCCTTTACCTTTAATAACAGCATTCAATTGATAACGGCTAAACCCTAAAACTCTTGCCATCTTCGCTTGATTATTTTCAAATCTGTCTTTGAGTAATTGCATAAATGCTTCTATATTTATTTCCATTTTTTCGCCTCCCTCTTTGGTTAATTTTTTCTAACCAATGACATTATACTTAATTTTAAAAACAATGTCAAGTGTTTTGGTAAATTTTTTTTAACTTTTTTGTTGACTTTTTAAAACACTTGATTTATACTATATTTGGAGGTAATTTATCTATGTTTGATAAAAATAAATTTGCACAAATAATAAAACAAATAAATGATACTTATGACAATCAACGAGATTTTGCCAAAAGAGCTGAAGTCAATAGAACATATCTTTCTCAATATATGAATATGAAATTGGATAATCCACCCAAACCTTATATTTTAAACAAACTCGCAAAGGCTTCTAATGGTTTGGTTACTTATATACAGTTGATGATAATTTGTGGTTATTACCAAGAACCCAATAAGGATATGGAAAACTCTATATATACTACTTTTAAGGAAATTTCTTATTATTCTACTGATGCTTCAATAATTAAGTCCTTACTAAACAATTTTATTAAATATGAAAATAATTTAATAGATTCTTTCTTATATAAAGATAAAAAATGGGTTACAAATATCTCAAATTATATAGAGTCATCAAGAGTTAGTTTACCATATTTCATGATATTACATGATTCCCTTGTAAAATATTTGGTTAATAACGGTATGATTTCTATAAAAGATCCTTCTCTCCTAATTGATTGGCATTGCGAAGCTGAAATTTGTAATTATTTGGATGTTTTTCATAAACCTATTCTATTTTCATATAATTCTAAATATTTTAAATTAAATGAAAAAATAGAGAACCAACAAGTGATAGATGTTATAAAGCAATATGGTATTTCCTTAAATAGCATGTTTTCATCTTATTTTTCGATTAATTCAAAAACACCTAGTGTAAAATATTATATGTGTCCTGTATATGGAAGGATAAGTGCAGGACAACCTAACTGGGCAGAAGAATGTATAGAGGGTAGAATACCTATTGATCCAGATTTGATGAATATTACAGAACCTGAAGAATGTTTTTTTCTTCGTGTAAATGGAGAAAGTATGAACAAAGAAATAAAAAATGGTGCTTATGCTCTTATTAGAAAAACTGATGTGGTTGAAAACGGAGATATTGCTGTTGTATTGGTAAATGGTTACGATGCTACATTAAAGAAATTCTCTAAGCAAGGAGATTTAATAATACTAGAGCCATTAAGTAATGACCCAAGTTTTACTACTCAGGTTTATGGAAAAGACACAGAAATAAAGATAATTGGTAAATATATTGGTAAAATGGAGATGAAATAATGGCAGGATATAAAAGAGAAGTTCGACCTGGTGTATGGAGATTAGAATATCAGCTAGACAGTGAAAAGTATAGTAAAAATGTAAAAGCCAAAACTCCCACACAAGCAGAAAAACTATTGGCTAAATTCATAACAGAAATCGAGGAAGGTACTTATCAAAGTTCAAACACTGTTACTTTTTCTGAATTTGCTCAAACATACTTAGATAATTACGCTAGACAGCAATGTAGGCCTGTAACTGTACAGGGTTATAAAGGGCTGTTAAATAACCGAATATTAAAATATTTGGGGAGCTATAAGATAGGAAAAATAACTCCTTCTATATTAAATTCCTTTTATAATACAATTGCAAATGAAAAAGTTAAAAAAGATATTAATGGAGAAATAGTTGAATATTATACATTTGGTCAAGAACACTTAAATAAGCATTATAATTTAATAAGTGGCATACTTTCCTATGCTGTAAAAATGAATATACTAAAAATTAATCCTAATAAGAATGTGCCAAAACCCAAAACTAAAAGACATGAAGTTAAAAGAAGAAACTTCTATACCCCAGAACAATTAAAATTATTTATAAATAAATTGGAAAAATCTAATAATGTAAATTTTAAGTTGCTTTGCTATTTAGCTATAACGTTAGGTCTTAGAAAGGCTGAAAGCTATGGAACAAATAAACTGTCATTGCAATTCAATGAAAATAAATTCTGGGTTAATACTTCCTGTGAATATGTACCTCATCAAGGTAAAATCTATACAGATTTAAAAACAACTGGTTCTGATAGAATTTTAGAAATGCCAGAAATCATAAAAAAAATGCTTATCAATTATAATTTTAAAACTGAATATCTATTTGAAAACATTTCAGTAAGTACTATAGATAAATGGTTAAGAGCATTTGTAAAAGAAAATGATTTACCTAAAATTTCTTATCACGAATTAAGACATTCTCATGCTACATATTTGTTAAGCAATGGAACAGATTTAAAAACAGTTCAAAATAGGTTGGGACATACGGATATATCCACTACAAACATTTATGTTCACGCTTTAGAGAGTAATGATAAAAAAGCAACAAAAAAAATAGACAAGTTATTTAAGTAATTTTTTTAAGCACAAGTTCGCCTAAATTTCGCCTAAACTTATCTATCTCCTTTGGAAGTGGTGCATTTAGCTGGATTCGAACCAGCGGCCTCTCCCTTAGGAGGGGAGCGCTCTATCCACCTGAGCTATAAATGCATTTGTATTATTTTCATATGCTTTTTACATTATACACTATATTTTTTTTCTATGCAACAAATGTAATAAAAATTTAATTTTTGCACTTATTTTTCATATAAGACATATTTCCGTAGTTTTACGTGTTTTAGTCGTTTTTTAGGCTTTCTTGACATTTTTTCTTTATATTAGTAGTATTAGTTTATATTTATATAGGAGGAGATTTGTCTTGAAAAAACATTTTTTAAACTTATTTTTATTATTTATCATTCCACTGCTAATTTTAGCCGCAACATTAGTTCGGAATCTTTACAATAACACAAAAAGGTGCTCTAGCAGTTGATACAGTAAATCAAAATGAGCAGACTTCAAATTCAAATGTTACTTTTGATGCATATTTTGATGGAGATAACGGCACACGGAACACATTCTGCTGTTATTAATGCAAATCCTGAATATCCTTATTTGACTTTAAAAATTGGAGTTACTGGTGGTACACTAGTTAATCCAACTGTACAATTAAAAACTTTAAGTGGTTCAGCAGACATTAACTATACTCTACCTTTTAGTAAAATGACTAATAATATTAAGTCAGTAGATGAAACTAATAAAATAATTTATTTTAATGATATTACCAATAGTAGCCCCTCTACACACAATTACTACAAATTTGGAATGCAAATTTCTACTATCATTGGTGATAGCGTTGATATTTCAAAGTTAAATGAAGATAGCGTTATTTTATTTACTGCAACATATAAAGATTTAGCTGGAAACACTTATAATATTTCAAAAGAAATTTATATAAATGTAGGTTGGACTGCTGATTTAACAATGGGCTTAGACCAACGTGTTACTAAATATATTGCTAATGATGATAAAACAATAAATATTCAAACAACTATTTTTTCTAAAATAAATAGTGCAAATTTAATAAATATACTTCCAGTTAAACAATCAAAAATAGTTGTTGATGTTCCTACATACCAAGGTATTGAACCTTCTAAAGTTGAGGTATCAGCAGTTAAAACAACTGCAACCAATGGTAAAGACCAATCAAATGTAGTTTTTGATAGTTCAAATTGGTCTTATGACTCAACTACAAAACAAATAACAATTACTGTAGATAACCCATTAGATAATAACAAAGCTGTTTCTAAAAGAGGAACTGACGAGTTCGTTATCTCATATACTTATCCTGAAGCAGCATATAATTTAATAAATTTGACTGGTGTTAATTTAAAGAATAAAATATCTGGAGTTATGACTTTATATTCAAATAATACAACAACAAATATAACAAAATCTCTTGATGATCACTTTACTTTAACTGAATATATTGGTGCAAAATCTGGTAGCGTACCAAAATCTTTCTTGTATTTAAATACTTTTGGAGAATCATTACGTAAAATAAAATATACTTGTAGTACAGTTCTTTACTTAGCTGAATCTGGTGCACTTCTTAGCCATAAATACATATTAAATGCTTCAACATTTAGTGATGGTACAAACTCTTTTCCAGCACTTATTTCAGGTGTTAATTATATACCTATTGTAGATTTTTATGTTTCAGTTCAAGAATTTTCTGAATTTTTTGGAGCTGATGGCTATATAAAAATTTATGACCAAAATGATACTCTTTTAAACACTATTTCAGCATCATCTACTACAGAAACTATAAATGGTGTTTTAAGCTACAAAATTGATATTCCTGAGGAAACAGCTAGAAATATAGAAAAGTACACTTTAATAACAAGTACACCTACTAATGATCTTACTGCTTTAAAAATTAGCTATCATAGAGCAATTCAAACAGATCTTCCATATACAATTGCTCAAATACAAAAATTTAAAACAATTGATGAAACTGTCAATTTTTATTCAGCACGTGGAAATGCTGGAGATGCAATAAATTATACTCACGAGAAGGATTTAAACCTTTCTCTAAATTTAGCAGATACAGATACAAATGCTTCATTCAATTTGGAAACAACTACACTAAAAAATAGTAATGAAGCTCAAACTATTATAGCAAATATACTTTTAGATAATGCTGCTAGAACAGATTCTGATTTGTGGGAAAACCCTGTTTTTGCAATAGAGTTACCTGAATATGTAACTAGTTTTGATGGCAATGTTAACATTCAAATTTCAAATATAGAAGGTTTTAGCGTTGTAGCTGATGAATTAAACATTATAAAAAAAGATAACAAGTTTAATTTAGTATTTAAACTAGATGGTTCTCAAAAAAATATTTATGCTAACCCAACTAAAATAAGAGTAGAATTTAAAGTTTTTGTTGATAAATTTACACCTAGTGTTACAAAAGATATTAATTTATATTACTATAACGCCCTTGCTTACCAATATAGAAACCCTTCAGTATTCAAACTTGATCCTTCAAATCCAGTTTGCGGAATTGCAACAGATTCCATTGATTTAATTACTGAACCTACTCTTCTTTGTGTTTCTGAGCTAAGTAACTTTAACAGTACAGGAGATGTTATTGATTCATTTGACGAAAACACTGTTGGTAACATATCTTTAGATGGAGCCGAAGCAACAATGGGCTTAATTATTCAAAACAATCATACTGTACCTGTTTCTGATATATCTGTTTTAGGTAGAATACCTTATATTAATAACAAATCTATATTAGGTAATAATGATTTAGGCACAGAAATTAATACGATTTTAACAACTTATATAACTAAAGTATCAAACATTGATGATAGTAAATATACAGTTTATTATTCAGACAATCTTGATGCAACTAAAGATTTAACTAACACTGCTAACAACTGGGTAACCACACCAACAGATTTGAGTACAATAAAGTCATTTATGATTGTATTAAATAATTACGAATTGGCTGTTGGCGAGCAACTTAAGTTTAATTATAAATTTTCTACAAGTAATAGCTTAAAATATAATAAATCTCTATTTGCTAACTTCGGTGCTTATTATACTTATGATGGAAATTCTGGTTCTAATGAAGCAAACAAAATTGGTTTAACTACTGGAAATGGTCCAATTTTAAGAGTAGTAAAAACAAGTTCTATACCAGAAGGCACTTCTGTAAAAGAAGGAGATTTAATAACTTACACAATAACAGTTTACAATGATAGCAATGTACCTGCTAAAAATGTTGTTATCAAAGATACTATACCTCAGTATACAACCTATGCTCAAGAAGAAAATGGTCAGTATATAAAAAATTCTTCTATTTCAACAGTTGCATCCGGTGTAGTCGAAACTTTAGGTGCTGGCGAAAATTGTTCATTGACATTCTCTGTAATAGTAAATGAAATTGAAAAGCATGATGCTTATATAACAAATACATCAAAAGTTACTGCTGACGGTCTAGATGAAATTCCATCTAATACTATCAATATTCCTACTACTCCTACAGAAAAAAATCCAGCATTAAGAGCTGTAAAAACAAGTTCTGTTCCAAGTGGTACTACTGTTAAGGAAGGAGATATAATTAATTATAAAATAACTGTTTACAATGATGGTACCGCTCCTGCCTATAATGTAGTAATTCATGATACAGTTCCTGCAAACACCACTTATGTTGAATTTGATACTACTACAAACCAATATGTAGAAAAACCTTCTACAACTTCTATTACATCTGTTGCAAAAGAAATTTTAGCTGCTGGTGAAAATTTCAACATTTCATTCTCAGTTAAAGTAAATGCTATTGCAAATAGTAATACAAAAATAACTAATACTGCTACAGTTACAGCTAACGATTTAGATGATGTTAGTTCTAATACAGTTACTATTTCTACAGAAGAAACTATAAAAAAGCCAATTCTAAGTGCTGTTAAAACAAGTTCTATTCAAAACGGAGCTTCTGTTAAAGAAGGTGATATAATTACTTATAGAATAACTGTATATAACAGTGGAAATGGTCCTGCTAAAAATGTAGTAATAAAAGATTCTATACCTGAAAACACTACTTATGTTGAATTAGATTCTAACAATAATTATATTGAAAAGGCTTCTGTTAAAACTATTTCTTCTAATACAAAGGGAACTTTAGAAGCTGGGCAAAACTTTTCATTTGAATTTAGTGTTAAAGTAAATAAAATTTCAGATGAAAATGTTAAAATAGTTAATACTGCAAAGGTTACTGCTGATGATTTAGATGAAATTTCTTCAAACACAGTAACAATAACTACAACTCCTTCTCCTAAACTACCTAAATTAAGAGTAGTAAAAACAAGCTCTATTCAAGATGGTTCAACTGTTAAAGAAGGAAAAATAATTACTTATAAAATAACTGTTTACAATGATGGTGAGGGTGATGCTAAAAATGTAATTATACATGATACTGTCCCTGAACATACAACTTATGTTGAAAAAGATTCAAATAATGAATATGTGAAAAAAGCCTCTACTACAACAATTACATCTAATACTAGGGAGACATTAGCTCCTGGGGAAAGTTTTTCAGAGACATTCACAGTAATGGTTGATAAAATCGAAAATGAAAACACAATCATTACAAATACAGCAAAAGTTACAGCTGATAATTCAGAAGATGTTTCTTCAAATACAGTTCGTATAAGTGCTGAGAAGAGTGAGTCTTCACCTATAATACCTGATACTGGTAACAAAATAGTATTTACTTCATTATTAGTAATCTTAGTTTTAGGATTAACCTCTTCTGTAATAACTTATTTAAAATTAAAAAAGCTAACTAATAAAAATAATCTAAATATATAAAATAAAGGAGCTAAACGCTCCTTTATTTATTTTTAATTGTTATCATTATCATCTACTTGTTTTTTTATTTTATTTGCCTTTTTTCTAATTCTTGTCATTGCAGTGTCTACAGATTTTGTCTTACAGTTAAGCTTGTTTGCAATCTCTTCATAAGTTTTATTTTGTTGATAATACTTTAAAACATTTCTTTCATGTTCGCTTAAACTTTCATTTATTGTTTTATTTATAAGATTATAATATTCTTTTTTTGCAATTTCTTCAGATGGATCTTCTATACAATGTGTATTTAAAATATCTACAATTTCTTTATCATTTTCTTCATTATCATCAAAGACTTGTGCATTAATTGAAAAAGCTGAGTTTAGAGGAATATTTTTTTGTCTATTCGCTGTTTTTATTGCTGTAATTATTTGACGTTCTATACACATATTAGCAAATGTTTTAAAGGAATTTTGTTTTTCATTATCAAATGCTTTTGTTGCTTTGTAAAGGCCAATTAGCCCTTCTTGAACAATGTCTCCCCTCTCTGCTCCAACAATAAAAAACTTGCTTGCTTTCATATTAACAAGCTCTGCATATTTGTTTATAATGAAGTCTAATGCATTATTGTCCCCTAATTTTATTTGCTCTATTATTCCCTCATCTGTCATATTGTTATAATTTGTTGCTAAATTGCTCTCGATTGTCATTCTTTATCAGTAACCTCCTACAAACAAAATCTTAAAATTATTACTAATAAATTTCTCTATTTTGCTATATAATAGCATTTTATCACAAGTTTTGGGGTTTAACAAGGGGTTTGGGGGAAGTTTAGAAATTATTTTTGGAATTATATTTTAAAAATTGAGCTTAGAATGCAGTGATGTTTAAAATGCTCCTAAATATATTTGACATTTGCTGATCTAAAAATAAATAAGAGCAGGTTTTTATTAACCTACTCCATTCTCTATTATAGGAATAATAGATACGTGCTAATGTATTATAGCAAAGATTTTGTTATAAAGCAAGTAGTTTTTTGAAATCTGATAGTGAGCAAATCTTAAGTAATGAAAAAGCATATAACATGAAGATGGTTAATAGAATAAGGCAATTATGTTACAATAAGAAAAGTAAAAATTATTTACTAAGGTAATTTGCTCATTCATAGCTGAATTTCCCGTTCGAAAAGGAGGACTTTTTTATTTAGACACTGTAAAAGGTGTCTTTTTTATATTCAAAACATATTACACCTTATGCTACAGTTAAACATATCCTTTTGCCCAACCATTTGCTATATTTAAATACATCTTATGTTGAAGTTAAACGCTGAATGGTCAAATTGGACTAATTTAGTTTTAAATACATTTAAATACATCTTATGTTGAAGTTAAACATAATGATATTTGTTTGCATTAATTCTGTCTTGTTCATTTAAATACATCTTATGTTGAAGTTAAACTATCCTCTTTACGATACTTGGAAATATTATTTATAATTTAAATACATCTTATGTTGAAGTTAAACTAAAATTTGATTTTGGCGGGAAATATCCATATTCTTATTTAAATACATCTTATGTTGAAGTTAAACCATTATAGCATAGGTGGAAATAAAAATAAAGGAGGATTTAAATACATCTTATGTTGAAGTTAAACCATTTTGTGTGGTAAAATCCTGTTATGGAGGTTACTAATTTAAATACATCTTATGTTGAAGTTAAACAATTGCCTAATGTAATTTATTATTCTATCTTTTTGATTTAAATACATCTTATGTTGAAGTTAAACTCCTACAGTTATCACACACTTGCACTTAATTGCGGGATTTAAATACATCTTATGTTGAAGTTAAACAAATGCTAATTTGTTGAATACTAAGTTAGCAACAATTTAAATACATCTTATGTTGAAGTTAAACAAATATATAAAGTAACATTAAAAACTACAAATAGTTATTTAAATACATCTTATGTTGAAGTTAAACCTCTTTTGGTATCTCATTTTCATTTTCTACTTCTACATTTAAATACATCTTATGTTGAAGTTAAACTCACATCTTGCAATATGTAAAGGTAATACTGGTTCATTTAAATACATCTTATGTTGAAGTTAAACTCCCGTCGCAAGAGCAAATCTATATACTGTTAAACGATTTAAATACATCTTATGTTGAAGTTAAACTATAATTTCATTTATGTCACGCATATAGATTGTGTCATTTAAATACATCTTATGTTGAAGTTAAACTACATCGTAGTAAAAATAATCAGCGTTAATATAAACAATTTAAATACATCTTATGTTGAAGTTAAACGTTATAACAAATGTAGATAGTTTTAAGTTTTTTAGATTTAAATACATCTTATGTTGAAGTTAAACTTATGAATAATGTTACGGAAGGAGGTGCTACTGTAAATTTAAATACATCTTATGTTGAAGTTAAACTATAGTAATAATGATTATACTTATTATAGAATTTATTATTTAAATACATCTTATGTTGAAGTTAAACTAACTAAACCGATGAAAATGAAAAGCACCGTCTTGAATTTAAATACATCTTATGTTGAAGTTAAACGTTAAAAATAAACATAATCGTATTTATTTTAGTAGTATTTAAATACATCTTATGTTGAAGTTAAACCTGTTTTTGCTAGAATTGTTTGTAAAAAATTTGCTATTTAAATACATCTTATGTTGAAGTTAAACAATCCGCCAAACGCTCACGCCAGTAGGTGAAGACTATTTAAATACATCTTATGTTGAAGTTAAACAGATATTCAAAATACTAATATAAAGGAGGAAATGTTGATTTAAATACATCTTATGTTGAAGTTAAACTAAATTTATAGAAATTCTTGCTAGTTTAGAGAATTCATTTAAATACATCTTATGTTGAAGTTAAACTATAGAATTTATATGAATAGCAATTATTTTTATTAATTTAAATACATCTTATGTTGAAGTTAAACAAACTGCTAAGGAAACAAAAGAAATTAAAGAGTTAAATTTAAATACATCTTATGTTGAAGTTAAACAAAAATATTTTATTAAGTAGCATAATAGCAAATATATTTAAATACATCTTATGTTGAAGTTAAACTTACTACTTACATTAACATCAACAAGCTGCGTTTGTATTTAAATACATCTTATGTTGAAGTTAAACTCTTGTACGTGTTAAAAATTGTAGAAATTCTGGTTAATTTAAATACATCTTATGTTGAAGTTAAACAAAATAATAAAAATAAAAAAAATTAAAAAAAGTGTTATTTAAATACATCTTATGTTGAAGTTAAACTTTTATTTTTTTTTATTTTTTATGGTGATGTTATTTGATTTAAATACATCTTATGTTGAAGTTAAACAAAGGAAAATTTCTGGAACATTAACGAGAAATTAGAATTTAAATACATCTTATGTTGAAGTTAAACTAGTCGGCTGTAGCATAAAAATACACGTATTTGTCTATTTAAATACATCTTATGTTGAAGTTAAACCAAAAGAAATTAAAGAATTGATGAAGGATACAAACGTATTTAAATACATCTTATGTTGAAGTTAAACATTGGAAACGGCACATACAACATTTCCGTTACGTCATTTAAATACATCTTATGTTGAAGTTAAACGTTCTGTTCTTTCTCTTTTTTGTATTTCTGACAACAATTTAAATACATCTTATGTTGAAGTTAAACTACTGTAAATTCGGAGATGTGCGATAGATATTCTCTATTTAAATACATCTTATGTTGAAGTTAAACTTATTACTAACTTTAACGTCAACCAACTGCGTTTGTATTTAAATACATCTTATGTTGAAGTTAAACGCGCGGTAGATGTCTTTAAATGTATTTTCTTCTACTATTTAAATACATCTTATGTTGAAGTTAAACTATAAATACAAAACCAAATCCAATAATGACTAAATAATTTAAATACATCTTATGTTGAAGTTAAACTACAATAAAGCCAGAAGAATTGCAAAAGGCTTTAAAATTTAAATACATCTTATGTTGAAGTTAAACTGGAGCAGTAATAAATTATATTTGCAAAGAATTAGATTTAAATACATCTTATGTTGAAGTTAAACTGAGCTTATAGAAGGAAAAAATAGGCAAGTTAGTAATTTAAATACATCTTATGTTGAAGTTAAACTTGTACTAACGACAATGTATTCTTGTCTAACTGTTATTTAAATACATCTTATGTTGAAGTTAAACGAAATCTTTTTTTGAGTTTAAAAAATCTTGAATTTGATTTAAATACATCTTATGTTGAAGTTAAACACTCGCCATTTAAGGCTTTTATTTTTTTATGATACCACTTTTCACTGATAAATTCAATGTTTTTTATAAATTTTTCCAGCAATATCAATTATTTTACTTTTCAGTATTCATGCTAGTTTGAAGCTCTAGCCTGGAAATTATAGAAATATTTCTTCTGTGTTTTTTTCTTTTATACCTAAAACTGTTTCTCCTATTGTTTTGAAGTTTACAATTTTTATAATTGATATAAAATCTTCTTCTTGGTCTATTATCTTTTTTAATTCGTTTTCCAGTTCTATTATTTCCGAATTTGTAAGTGGTCCTCTAAATACTGATTTTTGCCAATGATTGAGATATTTTTTGCATTTTTTAAAAACCTTATTTACTCTTTTTACATTTACATCATAAAATAAAAACACATAATTATAATTTATATTTTTCTTCATTTTACTATTTTTTATCTCCTAAATAAAATGGTGTAAATTCTTGTCCTTCTGTAATATACTTTATCAATTTGTATCCATCAAGTTTTATTGCCTGTTTATATGTAATTTTTCTATTCAATACGGGATGCTCTATTGTCTGGTTTAGTCTATTTTCGTAGGCATCAATAAATACTTTTTTGCCTTCATCATTTAATAGTGAATAATTTACATCTGGATTAAAATGCTTCTCTACTTTAATTTTTTTATTATTTACTAATTCAAAAATTGTTTTATATACTATTACTGGTTTAAATACTTCGCTCAAGTCCAAACTTAATGAGAATCTCGATTCACTTGGCTCGTGTAAAAATGATATTGATTGTTCAAGGTGCGTTTGGTAAATTTCTGCAATAGTTTTTGTATATAATAGTGTATTTCCAAATGATATTAGTGCATTCATTGGATTATCTGGTGGTCTTTTCACTCTTTTATTTATTATAAAATCTTCTTCTAAGAAATACTTAAAACCACTGTAAAATAAGCCCCAAGTTTTTCCTTCAATTGCTAATACCTGGTTTATGTCATTTGCTTTTTCTAATAATTTGTCTACATCATTTTTGTAAAAGTCTAAAATTGGCTTTAATTCAGTCGCTCCATGTCTGTAATAATGATATAATACTTCTCTTATGTTTTTTGCTATTCCAGCTACTATTTTTTTAGCTATATGTAATCTATTGTTTTTAAAAGCTTCAGCCTGCTTTACTGTTAATTTTCCACTTATTAAACTTTCTTTAGGATAAAAAGTGCCTACATAATTTCCGTAATAGTTAAAAAAGTGCACCAATATACCAGCTTTTGATAATATTTCTAATAGTTTTGTTGATATTGTAACCTCATTAAAACAGTAGAGTTCTTTTATCTTTTCAATTGGTAAATAATAATTCCCATTACTATTTTTATACTTTATACTGAAATCTTCTCTTGTTAAATCTCCTTTAGAAAAAATATATTTACTTTCTGATTTCATCTCTTCTCTCCTTATATATAGCAATATTCATAATATGCACATTTTTCACAGGTTTTTCTAAAGATAGCCTTGGGTGGTTTGTTTTGGCTTAAGAGTTTTTCTATGTTTTTTAAGCATTCTTCTAATTCTAAAGTTGTTTTATCATCTAATACAATGCTGTTTATTTTTTCCTTTTTATTCTTTTCTATAACTTTTAGTTTTCCTTCTTTATATACTCCCTTTTCTGCTAAATTTTTTAAATAAAATAAAACCTGCATTCTTGCTGCATTAATGTCTGCATCACTTTTCTTAATTTCTTCCACATATTTTTCCGTGAGCTTGTCTATTGCCATATTATCATATTTTATTTCTGTATTTTTACCTTCTTGTGCTTTAATCTCGTGCAATACTCTGCCAACCCTAACATCTTCAGAGCAATCTTCCATATTTAGTCTATTTGCAAATAAGTAACACTGTCTTTTACAATGAAAATAGTAGTTTATTATTGTTCCATTTATATTCAAATAAATAACTCATCTCCATTCTCTAAATATTTTTTCCTGTTGAATCTTCCGTTTATCATGTATCTCTCTCCGTTTTCAATATAATACATATTACCAAATCTTTCACCCTCTATGATAGTATCTGAGTTTTTACAAATTGTGTATATAAATAAATTTAGCTTTTCCATTATGTCAGATAACTTAATCTTTCTTTCTGCAAAGCCAAGTGTATTATCCGTACAAATTGTTTTAAACTCATTCCATACATCGCTTCCTTTAATTTCCTCGTTAGGAAGTTTTATTGTATAATTTAGAACTAATTGTATATTATTAGTTTTAATTAGTTTTAATTTATTCCTAACCTCTCTAAAGTTAAGCATTTTACAATCATTATAGAAGTTTTGAATGTTTCCATTATCATATTTTTGAGACTTTTTTTCTATTTTGTCCATTATTAATTTATAATATTGTTTAAAATTCTTATTAATTAATAGTTCTTTTACTTGATCATTTTTCAAATTATACTCTAATCTATTGTCACTTTTATAAACCAGTTTTGAATCATCTAAATCAAAAAAATATGCCTCACAATCTTTCTTTTTTGCCGATCTATTTATTCTTCCTATAAACTGTTCTTCGCTGTCTAATACTGAAATATCCTTGTACCCTATATCCATGTCTATATCTACACCCGCTTCTATTGTCTGTGTAGCTATTAATATCATTTCATTTTTTTGTTTTGTAAGTTCTATTACTCTTTTCCTGTTTATTATATTGTCATCTCCGGTAAGTTCATAAACATTATCTGTTATTTCATCAATTCTTGAATATAATTCATCTGCCGTCTTTTTGGTTATACATTCCACTAACACCTTTTTTCCTTTATTTTTCAATACTTCATTTATTAATTCTTCTACACTAATTTTTTTATTTAATAAATCAAAATTTAGTTTTACTCTATCTTTAAATATTGGATTTTCATAGTATTTATTTGTGTTTTGTATTAGTGAACAAAAACTTGCAACATCTTCATTCAACAAATAGTCTAATCTCGGTAAAGTTGCTGACATTATTATAAATTTTATATTTAACAGTTTTGAATATTTACTAAACATATATATAATTTCTTTCCATATTTCATTAGAATATGTTTGTATTTCATCAATTACTATTACACTGCCAATTAAGCTATATAGCCCATAGTTTGCTTCTTTTCCTGTACCAAATAATGTGTCAAACAAGTTTACATGTGATGTTATGGTAATTGGATATTGTCTAAAAGCAACTTTTAAGTATTCTGCTTCATAATCTATTTGTTCAGATTCTTCCGTTATAATTGCTGTTGTAGAATTATCTACTATATAGTCTTTGCCATTAATAAAATACTCATCAAATACAGAAGCTGTTTGTTCTATTATATTATTAAATGGAAAAATATAGTTAATGGCTTTTATGCTATCACTTTTTTGATATATATGCTTTGCTAAGTTAATTGCCATATTTGTCTTTCCGGCTCCTGTAGGCGCTTCAATGTAAAAAATATCATTATCAAGATTTTCCAATAAATTCTTTTCTGTTTCTAAAAATATATCACTTCTTAATTTATTAATGCCTTCTATTTCTTCTTTTCCTTTTTCATATTTTCTAATATGTTTCATTAATTCTGATTCTTCATATTTATCAAATAATTTTGAATTTTTGCAATCTTCTATGTTTATTTCGTGCCCTGTCATATATTCATAAGTTGCATAAAAATCTGCGGTTATTAGTACACTATATAGCAGTTTACAAAGAATGTATAAACTAATTGCATCTGGCATCATTTCTTTTGTTGCATCTCCTATTCTGTCTAGCTGTTTTTCATAAAGTATATCTTGTCCTTTAAAACAATTTGGTATATTCTTGTTTTGAATTGCTTTTTCAAAATGCATTAAATCTTCTAGGTCGCTGTGGTGTCTTAATATTACATAGCCAAAATAGTATGCAACATATCTTATTATAAATCTCTCTTTTTTTGGTAATATATTTTTCTCTTCATATTTTTGAATTTCATTCATTTCTGAATCTATATAAATTCTTGCTGATAAAGCTGCATGAGTATCATCAATAACTTCTGTTTTAATCTTCAAATCATTATCCATTTTGTTTTTTTGAAATAATGGATTGATTTTACCAATATCATGATAATATATTGCTTCTTCAAACATATTATAAATAAACTCAGTTAGCTTGTCTTCCACTGAAAAAGTTTCTTTAATTATGCTTTTAGTTATTGTTTCTAGATTCTTTGTTTTTTTCATTTTTTCATAGTATCTATATGTTAGTTTTAAATGGTCAGACAGCAATTCCTTGCTATTGCTGTCTGTTCTGTGTGCATAATATGTGTGTTCAGAGTTTAATAATTTTTGCATTTTTTGATTATTCATTTTCTTCTCCTTAGAAAAAATATAATACTTTATCTTTATCTTTAAATATGTTTCTGTTATCTAATTCCATCTCTTTATTTGTAAAAATAAATTGTTCAAAATTGCAATATCCTATTTTTGCACTTAGTTCAGTTGGTAGAATTTCTCTGTATTCATATTTTTTATCATAAGAATTTTCAAATCCCAGTATATCATCTATTTCCCCAGATATGCTTTTTATTGCCTTATTACTAATTATAGAATTCACATTATTTTCATTGACATTTTCTTGTAGCTCAATTGTTTCTATGTTTTTAATTTCTGCAAAATGGTCATTTTTTCCAATATAAGGTATATATTCACATTTTCTATCTTCTAGGTATTCTTTTATTTTTTCCCATTCTGGCATTTCGTTTTTTAATACATATATCTGCCATTTTGGATTTTCTAACCATTGTTCTTTTACTACAAGATTATTTCCCTGTTCATCTGAAGCATATCCTACTGAGTTGTTAAAAGTTTGTATCTTTTTTCTAAAATAAGTTTCAGTAAAGCTTGGAACAATTGAAATTTTAAAGTTGCACAATTTTGTATAAAACTCTGGTAATTCATTTTCCACATTTTTCCCTAAATATTTTTGAAAAGCTGTATAGTTATAGCCATTTAGGCCTATTATAGCTCCTAGTATTCCTAGCAACATTATTTTGTGTGGATAATTATATGTATAATATGTTTCATTACTGTCTGGCTTTTTTATTATTCCCATATTAGAACTCAATTCAAATTTTATTGCTTGTACCATTTTTCTTCTCCCTTCTATAGTAGACTTTTTACTTCACAATTATTTAATTCTCCTTTTAGTTCTGTTGTATATGGATTATAATATATTTCTATTCTGTCTATTTTATCTTTTATTTGGTCTTCATTTAATATTTCGGCTAGTTTTTCTATATTTATTGTGTCCTTTTCATTGCCTTTTTCAAATTCAATATATTGATCTAAATTTGCTAAATATAGTTTGCTGTTTTCTTTGCATTCTACAAATAATGCAAATTCATTCTCACATCCAGCTTTGCTGTTTGTGTTGTATGCTGTAGCTGCAACTAAACAAGCTTCTTTAAATTTCTGATAATCTTCTTCATTATAGCCTTCTAAGTTTTCAATTTCATTAGTATATATATTATAATTCTCTGGGTTAATTGAAAATGGATAGAAATAGTGGGCTTCATTTGATACAATTTTTTTACCTATTGATGTATTTTTGGCATCCTCATTTTTCTCATTTGTAAATGGTGATAATATGTCTATTACTTCTGTAGAAGTTTCATCATATTTATTTAGCCCTTGTCCAACTTGCACTGCTCCTGTAATACTAATGTTATTGCTTCCAACAGCAAATGTTGCTCCAAAATTTTTTACATCAATTGCTGAAAATAGCTTCTTCAATAATTCAGCTTTGTCTTTTTCTTCTTTTACCTTTTGATTAAATATTTGTTCATATCTTTCCTCTAATGTTCTTGCTTGTAGATTTGATTTTTCATTCTTATATGATTTAACATATAGTACCTTTTCTCCATTTGCTTCCCACATTTTTTTAATCGGATATTTGAATGCTTTATCACTTCCAAACACATCTCCATTTGATGTAGTCTTTGGTCTTCCTGTAAAATCTGCATTCCAATTTGCTAATCTACTTTTTATTCCAACTACTCCATAAACTCTTTTATTCATCATCTTTTATACCTCCATTATAAAATAAATTGTTTGATAACATTCCTGCTAGTATGATATTTTTGTTTTTTCTAACTTCACTTTCTGGTTCTTGCACTAAAATTTGTGAAAATACATTATTAAATCTTTTATCTTTTAAATAAATGTCATAATTATATTTTTCATATAAATCTCTAAGTTCTTTTTTAAGCACAGTTATATTTGCGGCTTTTATGAATGGTTCTGTTACATCTTGTGTAAGCTTTGATGCTTTGCTTCTTGATAGTAAATAATATGCAACTTGTCCCATTAGAAAATAATATTCTTCATCTGTTTCTATAGTGTTTCCTTCTAAAACAATGTTTTTACATTTTTCTTGAATATTATTAAGCTTCATTTCTTCACTCTCTCCTTTTTCATTAAAATAATCTTTAAATGCTATCCACAAGTTCATTGCTCTTTTTGAATTGTTAGTAAATTTTATTCCTAAGTTCAAATCATCGACTAATGTTCTTTCAACTACTTCTGATGCTATATTGTCTAAATTTTGCAAGAAAATATTTCTCTCTTCTCTTTGAAACAAATAGAAAAACGCTTGTGAATATTTTTGCAAAAGTTCCTTTTTCCAATTTGCTATTAATGATTTTGATATTTTTTTCTTTTCAAAATCATAATATGATTCTCTTATATAGTTTCTTTTGTTATCTTTGCTTGTGTTTGAAATCCAAGTATTGTTTGTATACCACTCTAATCCATAAATATTTGATGTTGTAAAATCATTTTCTTTATGTCTCATATAATCCTTACATGTAAATAGTCTAATTTCAGTATTAAAACTACTCTTATAATCAAAGTCTTCTATTTTAGCTACTCCATTATTTCCATTTACTTTTAAGATAAATAAGTCTTTATTTGATATATTTTGTTCGCTTTGTGGAATACCCTTAAATTCCCAATCAACTGGCAATTTTAGTACACTTTCATTTATACCGTTGTTATACAACCAAAGATAGATTTTATTCATAACATCTATATCTCTAATTGACACAAGTGATCCAACTTTAAATGGTGTAGTTTTTAATTCTAGGTATGGCTTTTTAGAATTACATCCAAAATTATAATTGTTTGCTCCAAATATATCTCCATTTTGTTTTATATTATTTTTATTTGTATTAAATAGTTTTGTTCTAATATAAAAGTTACTTACTCTTTCATACTCCTCATTACTATTATCAATAAAAACTTTTATCCATGTTGCTTTTTTAAGTTTTTCTTCATCAGTTAATTTCTTACCTATAGTTTTGAAAATATAAATCATCTTTTCTTTATATATTTCAATTTCTTCATCTGTATACCCATCATTTATTATTCCTATTTCTTCCTTGCTTTTCCCTAGGTTTTTAAGTGATTCATAGTATTTTATAATTCCTTTTTCAAAAATATTAGTTGGTATTGCTTCACTTTTCAAATCATTGGTAAAGTCTGTGCAAGATTCATTTTTAAAAAATAAAGTATAAATGTTATTGCTAAATATTTTTTTCATTGTGTTATATTTAACATTATCAATTTTTTCTTCATATTTAGTATCTAGCGCTTTATTAGAATTAAGACATTTGCTGTAAAAATCTTTTTCCTTCAAATATTCATACAATTCAGAATTATCCGGTTCACCCTTTTCAACAATAAGTTTTTCAATTGTGTCATCTTTCTTTACTAAGAAATATATACCATCTTGCATTTTATATGTGTCTAATACTACTTTGTTATCTTTAAAATAGTTTTTAAAAGTGTATAATAAATCATAAGTCATTTTCTCACCTCCATTTGTTATATTGCTCTACAAAAGCCAAATCCTAAAGCATTTTTTTCTAAAAGTCCAATAGATAAAGCTAAGTATGCCAAGTTTTGTGAAATAGGGTCTTCTTTTACTTCAATTTCAAACTTATTGCCTAGTAGATTAATGTTTTTATATGGTATTTTTATTGGTTTTAAATTTGTTTGTTTTACATTTTTTATAAAATCTTCTTTAATGTCTGTATCAAAAATATTGTTATACTTTTTTTGAATATTGTCTAACATTCTCTTTTTCACAAATTCCATATCATCACTTATTTTATAACTTCCTGTTTCTGTTGTTATTATTGATGGGGTAAGAGTAATTAGTTTTGTTATTTTTCTTTGTGTATTAGTTTGTATATTAGTCATAATAATTTTAAAATCTGAATCAACTTTTTCAATTTTTTGTTTTATTTTCATTGCCATTTTCAAGTCTATGAATCTTATGTCAAATGTATATAGTTTGTCTGTTTTGTAAATTCCATCTTTTTCAACTGGATATAAATTGCAAAAAACATAATTTTTATATTCATTTTTTTCGTGTAATTCCTTTAAATCATCATATTGAAGCATTGTTCTTGCTATTAATTTTGATATATTTTCATAAACTGAATTACTATTTATTTCTGTTTTTGGCATAACTATTAATTTCAAATTATAATACTGCATTTTTTCACCTCCTTCATCTCATATTTTTTAAAACATTTATAGTATAACATACACTGATATGCAAAAAATGTCGAAATGTGTAGAATAAGAAAAATTTTTTTACTTTTTTGTTTTATTATATTTGTTTTTTACTTGTATGTCAACATTAACTTACTTTACCTCACCCCTTCTATCTTTATCCCCCTCAATTTTCTAAACCCATAACTCATCACATCTCTATTATATTTTCCCATAAAAAACACCTTTTACAATAATATGCTTTATTATT
>ERZ773235.1091-NODE-1091-length-30254-cov-5.428094_pt1 | contig 30254 bp, 30 predicted proteins | sample MGYA00580522_ERZ773235 | MGnify/ENA primary metagenome ERZ773235 (study PRJEB29015, sample SAMEA2737797) | human gut metagenome | biome: human gut; feature: human-associated habitat; material: faeces | place: China | collected 2012 ...
TCATGTTTTTAACATAGTCAGCATGTCCTGGACAGTCTACGTGAGCGTAGTGTCTTTTATCTGTTTCATATTCTACGTGAGAAGTGTTAATTGTAATTCCACGTTCTCTTTCTTCTGGAGCTTTGTCGATATTAGCATAGTCAACGAATTGTGCTCCACCTTTTTCGCTTAATCTTTTTGTAATAGCAGCAGTTAAAGTTGTTTTACCGTGGTCAACGTGACCAATTGTACCAACATTAACATGTGGTTTACTACGATTAAATTTTTCTTTAGCCATAATTTTTTCCTCCTTAAATTTATACAATATTATTTTATCTAACAATTGAATATTTTTCAACTGTTTTGGCTTATTTTGTTATTATTTTACTTTAATTATTATTAATTACCGCTTTTTTTAATAATTTCTTCAGCGATTGATTTTGGTACTTCTTCATAGTGATCAGCAACCATTTGGAATGATCCTCTACCTTGAGTGTTACTTCTTATGCTTGTTGCATAACCAAACATTTCAGAAAGTGGAACCATTGCAGAGAAATGAATTGCATTTCCACGAGATTCTTGAGAAAGTGGTTTTCCACGACGAGATGTAATGTCACCCATAACATTTCCGAAGAATTCTTCTGGTACATCAATATCAACTTTCATTATTGGTTCAAGAAGTACTGGTTTACATTTATTCTTAGCTTCTTTTAAAGCCATACTTGCAGCGATCTTGAATGACATTTCGTTAGAGTCTACATCATGGTAACTACCATCATGAAGAGTAGCTTTAATATCAATCATTGGATATCCTGCTAGAATACCTGTTTTCATTGCATCTTGAAGACCTTTGTCTACAACTGGGATATATTCTCTTGGAACTACTCCACCAACAACGGCATCAACATATTCATAACCTTTATCTGGGTTTGGTTCAAAATTAATCCAAACATGTCCATAGTTACCACGTCCACCAGATTGTTTAATATATTTACCTTCACAGTCTCCTGCTTGAGTAATTGTTTCACGGTAAGCAACTTGTGGTTTACCAACATTAGCATCAACTGAGAATTCCCTTCTCATACGATCAACTAATACATCTAAGTGAAGTTCACCGATACCAGCAATTATAGTTTGTCCTGTTTCAACATCAGTTCTAACTTTAAATGTTGGGTCTTCTTCTGCAAGTTTACCAAGTGCTATAGCCATCTTATCTTGATCAGCTTTTGATTTTGGTTCAATTGCAAGTTCAATAACTGGTTCTGGTACATCAATTGATTCAAGAATAATTGGTTTCTTTTCATCACATAATGTATCTCCAGTTGTTGTATTTTTAAGTCCTACAGCTGCTGCTATATCACCTGTAAATACTTCTGGTATTTCAGTTCTGTTATTAGCATGCATTTGTAAAATACGACCTATTCTTTCTTTTTCATCTTTTGTACTATTTAGTACATAACTTCCACTTGTTAAATGTCCTGAATAAACCCTGAAGAATGTTAAACGTCCAACGAATGGATCTGTCATAACTTTAAATGCTAAAGCACTGAATGGTTCACTATCTGAAACTTTCCTTTCATCTGGTTCTCCATTTAATTTAGTTCCCTTAACGCTTTCAATATCAAGTGGTGATGGTAAATAATCAATAACTGCATCTAGTAAGAATTTAATTCCTTTATTACCTAAAGCAGTTCCACACATTACTGGGAAGAATTCAGCTTTTAAAACTCCTGTTCTTATTGCTTTTTTAATCATTTGTTCACTTATTTCTTCACCTTCAAGGTATTTTTCCATAAGTTCATCATCAAATTCTGCAATAGCTTCGATAAGTTCTACATGTTTTTCTTCTGCAATAGCTTTTAAATCTTCTGGTATTTCAATTTCTTCAGAATTTTCTTGTTCAGTACCATCAAATTTATAAGCTTTCATAGTAACTAAATCGATTACGCCATTAAATTCACTTTCTGCTCCGATTGGCCATTCAATAGGTTTTGCATTAACACCAAATCTTGCATCAATTGTTTTTAATGTATAAACAAAATCTGCTCCCATTTTATCCATTTTATTAGCAAATATAATTCTTGGAACTTTATATTCACTTGCTTGGCGCCAAACAGTTTCAGTTTGTGGTTCAACTCCTGCTTGAGAGTCTAAAAGTGTTACTGCACCATCTAGTACTCTTAAACTTCTTTGAACTTCTACTGTAAAGTCAACGTGTCCTGGAGTATCTATAATGTTATAACGATATCCTTTCCAAAATGCAGTAGTAGCGGCACTTGTAATTGTAATACCTCTTTCTTTTTCTTGTTCCATCCAGTCCATTTGTGAAGCACCATCATGTGTTTCACCAATTTTATGAATTTTATTAGTTAAGAATAATACACGTTCTGTTGTAGTTGTTTTTCCAGCATCAATGTGAGCCATGATACCAAAATTTCTAGTTTTTTCTAATCCAGTTTGTCTTGCCATATTATCCTCCTACCATTTCATATGAGCAAATGCCTTATTAGCTTCTGCCATTCTGTGAGTATCTTCACGTTTTTTAACTGAAGCTCCTGTTCCGTTTGAAGCATCAATTATTTCATTTGCTAATTTTTCAGCCATTCCACGACCGCCTCTTAGCCTTGCATATTGTGTTAACCATCTAAGTCCAAGAACTTGACTTCTTTCTTCAGAAACTTCAATTGGTACTTGAACGTTAGAACCACCTACACGACGAGCCTTAACTTCTAATGCAGGTTTTATATTTTCTAATGCTTGATTAAATACTTCCATTGGTTCTTTACCAGTTTTTTCTTTAACCATTTCAAATGCATCATATAATATTTTTTGAGCTGTTCCTTTTTTACCATCTAACATAATACTATTTATTAACTTAGTAACAACTTTAGAATTATATATTGGATCTGGTAAAACATCTCTTTTTACTGCTTGTTTCTTACGCATTGTATTTTTCCTCCTTTATTATTTTGTTGAATTATTTTATTTTCCTTTTTTAGTTCCGTATTTACTACGACCTTGTTTACGATCTTTAACTCCTTGAGTATCCATAGTTCCACGAACAATGTGATATCTAACACCGATTAAGTCTTTAACACGACCTCCACGAATTAATACAACACTATGTTCTTGTAAATTATGTCCTTCACCTGGAATATAACAATCTACTTCTTTACCATTAGAAAGTCTAACACGAGCGTATTTTCTTAAAGCTGAGTTTGGCTTTTTTGGTGTTTTAGTTCCTACACGAACACATACTCCTCTTTTTTGAGGTGCTGGTACATTAGATGTAGTTTTTTCAATAGTATTTAATCTTACTCCTAATACTGGTGATTTACTCTTTCTTGTTTTATCAGTTCTTTTCTTTCTTACAAGTTGATTAATTGTTGGCATAACTGCTCCTTTCTATACACACATCCTGGTGTATCATTTTTCTAAATTTTTATTAGACTTATATAAAATAAGTCCAATAAATTCAAACATTGCTAATATAACAAAAATATGTTTCATTGTCAATATTTTTAGAAAAATTTATCAAAAAAATGTTTAATCCTTAATTAATATATGCGATATTTAATAAATTATGAAAAAAGAAATACTTAAAATATTTCTTTTTTATATAAGTTTTTTCAAACTTTCTAACTTTTCTTTTTCTTCTTTTAACTTAACCCTATCAAGTTCTACAATATTTTGTGGAGCTTTATTAACATAGTTTTCATTATTTAAAAGATTTGTTCTTTTAATAATTGATGTTTCAAGTTTATTTATTTCTTCTTTTACTAAATTTATATCTAACTTAGTTCCTTCTTCATAATAAGTAATATCTATATTACTTGAAGTATAATTATATTTTTCAAAATTAGATTTATCTTCAGTTACAATATTTTCTTCATTAATTTTTAATGAAGTTTTAAATAAATCATATAACTCATCACTTGTTTTAAATTTAACAAAAGCATTTTTCGTAATATTATTAACGGCTTTTAAATTTCTTATTGATGTTATATCTAAAATTACTTTATCAATTAAATTTTCTTCTAAAGTATATACTTCTTCTTTATTATATTTTGGATAATTACTTAAAATTATATTAGTGTTAGATAAATTACTATATAACTCATCTGTTACAAAAGGCATAAATGGATGTAACATTTGTAAAATTCCTTTTAATACATGAATTAATACATATTTTGTTGAAGTTTTATCTAATTTATATTTAGCAAATTCAATATAGTTATCACAGAAATCATCCCATATAAAACTATATAAAGCTGAACCAACATTATTAAATTCATATTTTTCCATATTTCTAGTTACTTCTTTTATTGTATTATTATATTTAGTTAAAATCCATTTATCAGTTAAATCTAATTCTTCTTTATTTAATGTAACATTAATATCATCAATATTAGTTAAAACAAAACGCGTTGCATTCCAAAGTTTATTAATAAAATTCCAGTTAGCTGCAACTTTTTCTTCATCATAACGAAGATCCATTCCAGGACTAGTTGATGTTGCTAAGAAAAATCTTAAAGCATCTGCTCCATATTTATCAATTACATCCATTGGATCAACACCGTTACCTAAAGACTTAGACATTTTTCTTCCTTGTTTATCACGAATAAGTCCATGAATTATACAATCTTTAAATGGCCTTTTGTTAGTAAAATGTAAGCTTTGAAAAGCCATACGACAAACCCAAAATAAAATTATATCATAGCCCGTAGATAATACACTTGTTGGAAAATATCTTTTAAACATCTCTGTTTCATTAGGCCAACCAAGAGTAGAAAAAGGCCATAAAGCACTACTAAACCATGTATCTAAAACATCACTATCTTGTACCCAACCACCTTCTTTTGGAGCTTCAAGTCCTACATATATTTTATCATCTTTATACCACGCAGGTATTTGGTGTCCCCACCATAATTGACGAGAAATGCACCAATCATGAGCGATTTCCATCCAATGATTTAATACTTTTTCAAAACGTTTTGGTACAAAATTAATTTTGTTTTCTTTGTCTTCTTGATTTTCTAAAACACGCGCTGCTAAAACATCCATTTTAACAAACCATTGTTTTGATAAATATGGTTCAACCATTACATCTGTTCTTTCAGAATGTCCTACAGAATGAATTATTTTTTCTTCTTTTATTAATAAACCTTGTTCTTTTAAATCATTAACAAGTTTTTCACGACAAGCAAAGCGATCCATTCCTTTATAAGATAAAGCATTTTCATTCATCGTACCATTTTTATTAATAACTACAATTCTTTCTAAATTATGCCTTTCTCCTACTTCAAAGTCATTAGGATCATGTGCTGGAGTTATTTTAACTACTCCTGTTCCAAATTCCATATCAGCATGTTCATCCCCTATTATAGGAATTAACTTATTAACAATAGGTAAAACAACATTTTTACCAATTAAATGTTTATATCTTTCATCATCAGGATTAACAGCAACAGCAGTATCTCCAAATAAGGTTTCAGGACGAGTTGTTGCTACTTCAAGATAATCATTTGTATTTTCAATCATGTATTTTATATGATAAAATGCCCCAGGTGTATCTTTATAAATAACTTCTTCATTTGATAAAGCAGTCATTGCTTCAGGATCCCAATTTATAATTTTTTCTCCACGATAAATTAATCCCTCATTATATAAATCAACAAAAACCTTTCTAACAGCATAATTTAGTCCTTCATCTAAAGTAAATCTTTCTTTTGAATAATCAAGAGCAAGTCCAAGCTTTGCCCATTGTTCATGAATTGTATTTGCATACTCATCTTTCCATGCCCAAGCATGTTTTAACCATTCTTCTTTATCCATTTGTCTTGGTTTATAACCCATTTCTTTTAATCTTTTATCAATTTTAGCTTGTGTTGCAATACCTGCATGATCCATTCCGGGCACCCATAAAGCATCAAATCCTTGCATTTTTTTATAACGAATAATGATATCTTGTAAAGTTGTATCCCATGCATGTCCTAAATGTAATTTACCTGTTACATTTGGTGGTGGAATAACTATACTATATGGTTTCTTAGATAAATCACCACTTGTAAAATATCCTTTATTTTTCCAATTTTCATATTTACCTTTTTCTACTTCTAAATGATTATATTTTTTATCTAACATTAACTTCATCCTTTCTACTATTTTTTCTTTTTGCTTCTTTCATTATATCAGATAATCCATTCATTTCTTTAAAAATAATTTTATTTTCTTCTTTTGTTTCAGATAAACCAACACAAGTTTGATATCGTTCAAGAATGAATTGTTGTTCCATTAACCAAGTAATTTGACGATCTGTAATAATCTCAGGCAAATAAAAGATTAGTAAAGAAATTGTGTCCTCTGTTTTGATTACTAAATGGTTCATTTTAACAATTTCACAAGGTGCTCCATTATAATCGTCCAAATCAATTTTAATTGGGGTATTTGGATAATACTTTTTTATAAACTTTTCAATTCCAGTGTTATGAGCATCTTTTCCTGTAATATCTTCTTTAAAAATAGGATTCAGTATTTGATTTTCATCTGGAATAATAATTAAGTTACCTCTTTTCATTTTGTCACCTTCTTCTTACAATATTCTATCAAATGTTGTTTTAACTCTTCTAAACGATTATCTTGTATATAACACTCTAATAAATTGATTTTATCTTCAATAATATGATTGTCTAAAATATATTGATATGTATATTTAAAATTAATATCATAAATAAATCCCAAAAGTCTAAAAATATAGTCTACATCGGTTTTGATAGACTTATCTTGAACAGGTTGATTAGAAAATAACTGGCTTATAATTTCTTCGTTAACAGTTGTTTTCAAGTCTTTGATTGTAAGGCCTTGTTCTTTCATAATATCCAACTTATCAGCATCTCTTACAATCTTAGTGAATAAAAGTTTTTCATGATCTCCTGTTTTTTCTATTGTTAGTTTATTATGATTTTTAGTAGTAAATAAAATTAAATCATAATTTTCTATTGAGTTAAAATTCTCTTTTAAAATTAAAGCACCTAAATCACCATGATCAATTGAATGAATATCAGAATAAGTTTGATACTTTTTATATTGTTCAAACCTTCCAATATCATGAAATAAGCCACATAGTTGTGCGATTTTTATATCTTCATTAACACTAAGGGCAATTTGTTCACAAAAATCCATCACTCGATAAGTATGATGAAATTTATGCAAAATCATCTTATCTTTGTAATCAAATGTTTTAATATAATTATTAAATAGCTTTAAATAGTCTTTCATATTTTCCTCCAAAAAAAATCACGCCTCATATAAGGACGTGATTACGTGGTACCACCTTAATTCATAGATTACTCTATCTCAAAGTCTTAATGCGACTAACAATATATCTTACTATAATTTCTGATATATAGCTCCCAAGCTACCTTCTAATGATTTATTTATTAGTTTTCACCAACCACTAACTCTCTTTCAAATTAAATCATTATACTCCTCTTGTTCTTTGCTTTTATTTGATTATAAACTTAATGCTTAAAATTGTCAATAAATAACTCTTCTTATTTTAGCTATAGTTCTATAATTTGCAGGACTAGTTGTTTTAATTCCTGTTGAAGGATTAGAAGCATGTATAACTTTGTTATTTCCCATATACAAAGCTACATGATTAATTCTTGTTCCATTAGAATAAAATAATAAATCACCAGGTTTAGCATTTGATAAGCTTGAAACTTTCTTTCCATAACCACTTTGTGACCCACTAGTTCTTGGTAAATTATAACCAAAATGTTTATAAACACCCATAGTAAAGCCACTACAATCAGTTCCATGTGTTAAACTTGTTCCACCATAAACATAAGGGTTTCCTAAAAATTTCTTAGCATAATCTATAACTTTTTGTCTTTTAGAATCTAGTGAATCTTTAATAGTTAATTTAAAACTATCTTTAGCACTTTTATTACTTGATGATTGAACCGTTATTGTCGTTGTTCCTGTTTTTTTAGCTTTTATTTTACCAGTTGAACTTATTGTTGCTACTGATGGTTTCGATGACTTATAAGTTAATTTTGTATTGCTAGCATTAATGGGCATTGCTTTTGAAGTTACTGTATATTTATCCCCAACTTTCATACTACTTTTTTTTGAAGTTATTACAACTCTTGTTACTTTGATTTTTTTTGTTTTTGATTCTTTTGAGCCTGTACTTGTCGCAGTCGTTTCTTTTAAATCAATTTCCTCACTATCACAATCATTTCCTATTACGCATGATACACAACTAAGCAAATTGTTTTCTTTTTGAAAGACACTTGTTTGTAATATCGTAAATAATAACTGTACTATTGATACTACAAACAAAACCATTACAGCGTATATTATTCTTTTTATAAACATTTTTCTTGATGTTTGCATTTGTTTTTCATCACTTGCTGTTGTTGCTTTTGCCATATCTATCATTCCCATTATTATTAAAATTACAGGAACTATTACTTTTATAATATTTACTATTCTACCTATGAATCTAATCATTACATATGGTACTGATCCAAGGCCTCCGCAATCTACTACTTCCATTGCACTAACAGAGTCTATACTTATTAAAGATATTATTACTGCTATTAACTTTTTTTTGTTTTTCATACTATCACCCACTATTTTTTCGAAAAGCTATAAACCCCATGCCAACCACAATTATTTGAACTAGTACATCTATTTTTATAGTTTTTTGTTAAATTATAAACTCCATCTATTGTATATGTACCATTGTTTGCTCTTTTACCTGGATCCATTAAAATGACTTTACCATCTTTTCCTGGAGCTAGAGCAATATAATGTCCTGGAATATATAAAATTATCATATTTCCTTTTTTTAATTCTTCGCTTATTTGTTTTTTTGCTTTTTTCACTTTGTCACTATTTGTGCCAATATTACCAGCTATTTTAGTTGATTTAAGTCCAAATTTATTTAAAAGTTTTTTATTTGTATACCATGACTCAGATAAAGCTCCTCCACCATGTCCATTGGAGCATAACCAATTTGCTACTACTTTAGGATTATAAGAATTATCAACTAGATTAGATGCAACCATTGAAAATGAAACAGCTCCACATCCAGAAGATTGTAAATTTTTCCCTGAGCCACAAAAGGCAACATTACTATATTCACCTTGATTGTAATAGGTAAATCCGCCTATACTACTAGAACTAGATGTAGATCCCATTCCTTCTTGACTTTGATTAGATGTTACCTTCAATTTAAAACTAGCCTTAGCACTTTTATTACTTGATGATTGAACTGTTATTGTTGTTGTTCCAGCTTTTTTAGCTGTTATTTTACCAAAAGAACTAACTGTTGCAACCGATGGTTTTGATGACTTATAAGTTACTCCAATATTTGTTGCATTAACCGGTAAAACCTTAACAGACATAATAAAAGTTTCTTTTTCTTTCATAGTTTCCTTTTTACCCATTATTACAACTCTTGTCACTTTGATTTTTTTTGTCTTTGAGCCTGTACTTGTTGCAGTCGTTTCTTTTAAATCAATTTCCTCACTATCACAATCATTTCCTATTACGCATGATACACAACTAAGCAAATTGTTTTCTTTTTGAAAGACACTTGTTTGTAATATCGTAAATAATAACTGTACTATTGATACTACAAACAAAACCATTACAGCGTATATTATTCTTTTTATAAACATTTTTCTTGATGTTTGCATTTGTTTTTCATCACTTGCTGTTGTTGCTTTTGCCATATCTATCATTCCCATTATTATTAAAATTACAGGAACTATTACTTTTATAATATTTACTATTCTACCTATGAATCTAATCATTACATATGGTACTGATCCAAGGCCTCCGCAATCTACTACTTCCATTGCACTAACAGAGTCTATACTTATTAAAGATACTATTACTGCTATTAACTTTTTTTTATTTTTCATACTATCACCCATTACACAAATAAGTATAACAAAATTTTAGCAAAAAATAAATATAATATAAAAAGAAAAAGACTTAAAAGTCTTTTCTTCTAGGAGAGCATTACCATAATAATTAATACTTATTAGTTCACAGTAAAACTACCATCAGTACTACAGTAGTCTGCAAATAACACATGCAGGTAATAGACATGTATTACATTTTTAGTATTTGATTTTTATTTTAGTTTATTACTAGTATTTTCTTCCAATCTTTTATATTCATTTGTATTTATAATGATTCCAATTACAAAAATATATGAAATTATATAAATCCACATCATTAATACAACAATTCCTGATAAACTTCCATATAAAGCGTTATAGTTTGCTAAATTATTTGCATAATAAGAATATATAGCTGTTACTAAAACCCATCCAACTGTTGTAAACGATGCTCCTCTATTAACTAATTTACTTTTAATTCTTTTATCTGGGGCAAGTGTATATAAAATTTTTACAAAAATAAATATCAACATGAAAGCTACTGGCCACTTCAATATAGCAAACAGATAATAAATATTTTTACTAATATTTTTAAACATTTCTAGTTCTAAAATAAATTTTAAAATTATATTTCCAAAAGCTAAAAAGACTAAAATAAAGAAAAATAAGTTCATTAATAGTATTGTTAGAAAAAAAGATTTTATACGTCGTTTAACAAAATCTGAATTTTCAATTCCATATAGTGTATTTGATGCCAAAATAATAGCATGCGGTCCATTTGAAGCAACAATAATTCCTACAAGCATAAACATGATATGATTACTTTCTGTTTTACTACTTAAAAATGGGTATAATAAAGTTGATACATCCTTTGGAATTAATTCTTCTAAAAAAGTTATTACATCACCCATTGAAAGTGAAAAAAAGCTACCTATGATACCAATTAAAGTAATTATAGGCATTATAGATAAGATCAAAAAGAAAGCAATATTACCTGGTAATATACGCATTTCATCAATCATTATTGTTTTATAAATTTTTTTTAAATATTTTTTCATATAAATTCAATCCCTTATTTTCATAAGTATAGTATATCACAAATTTTAACAAAGAAAAACGTTTTGTTAAACAAAACGCTTTATACTAATCGCTTATTTCTTCTTTGTTACTTTTCATATCAAGTGTTGCTTCATTAATAGCATCATCTATTGTTTTTAGTCCATCTGTTATCATACTATAACCAATAGCAGCTCCAAACCCATGACTTAATTCTTTAAATTCTTTTGTTAATTTTCTTATATATGTAATAACTTGTTTTTCATCATAGTTAACCATATATACTAAGAATTCGTTTCCATTAGTACGCATTATTTCAGAGTTTTCTACTTGCGTTGTTATTAATATATTGGCTGCTTGTTTGATTACATTATCTCCTTCTTCATGACCATAATTATCATTTATATATGCAATGTTATTAAGGTCTATTATCATAATAGTTTGTGGATATATTTCACTTTCATCCCATTTTTCAATCGCACTATTTAAATAATTACGGTTTTTAAGTGAAGTTAACATATCAATATATTTAATTTTATTTTCTTTACTTATGATTGATTTTCTATTTCTCTTAAATGGTTTTTTTACTATAACTGTTATTCCAGCTACGACAACTCCACATCCTATTACAAATCCTAATAAATATTGTAATAAATGATTTTTCACATTTGGAACATACATATCATATGTAACGTTATTTTCAATTTTTTTACCATCTACAAACGATATATAAAAATTGAAAAATTTACTAAATACTTCGTTGTCTTTTATATCTCTTATTGCATAGGAATAATTGTTTTTTAAAGAAAATGAGTAAGCAATTTTGAATTTATCTAATTTATTATGTCTGTATATATCAAATGCTTTTGTATCTATTGCTATAATGCTATCTTCATTTAATTTATCTAATATATTATCAAAGTTATTTACTTCTCTTGTTACTATTCCATATCCTTTAAGGTGTGATACTGCTTGACTTCCTGCTATAACGTATACTTCTTTATCTTTTAATGATGATAATGATTTTATAATAATATCATTGTTTTCATGTGTTACGATTGAAATATTTTCATCTACAGCTGATATAGTATTATAAACATCCATATCAAATTTGTTTTGACTTGATGTATTAAAGAATAAGTCTACTTTGTTTTCATTAAAATCTTTAATTAGATCATGTAATGATTTATATTCTTTATATTTTATTTCGATGTTTGCAAGGGAAGCAAATTGACTCATATATTCATTACTAATTCCAACTAATTTTCCATCTACAGATGTTGAAAATGGTGCATAGCTTATGAATCCATAATTATATTGTTTACTTCTAAATTTTGCTACTTTATCTTCATAGATGTTATTAAAGTTAAAGTAGTTACTTAAGAAATATTTGTTATATTGTTCTTTGTATTCATCTTTATACCATTTTTTATAATATTTTTTTATTATTGTATTTAATTTTTTTTCGTTTCCCAATGATAATACAAAGTTTAGTTTTGCATCTGTAATGTTATAATTTATATTAAGTTTATTTTTATTTATATAATTTAGGTAAATTGTTTTTGGTACAACTATTGCTTGTACTGAACTATTATTAGAATTTATTTCATTAAATAATGAGGTTTCATTATCAAATACTTTATATTGTATGTTTTTATTGTCATATAAATAAAAGTTTATGTTTTCTAAATTATTTTTAGTTACTCCGATAGTCATTGCTGGAATGTCTTCTAAGTCATTATATACAACTTTGTTTTTGCTGACGATTGCATAGTTATCTTCATATATTGATATATCATTATCATCAGCTTTTTCTTTAATTTTAAATGCATAATCAGGAGTTTCTGTACTACCTAGATCATAAGATATTTCATTGAATTCTAATCCAGTATCTTTTTCTATTTTTTTTATGAATTCGAAAAATACTCCTTCACCGTCATAGTTAAAAATTGGGATATTATTTATTATTCCAATATCTACAATATTATTTTTATTTTTTTCAATCCATTTTTTTTCTACTATTGTTAGTGTACTTTTTTCATCTTGGTTTAAAAAGAAATAATAAAATACCCATCCTAGTATTAATATTACAATTAAAGTTATACTAGTTATAATTACTTGTTTTTTAGTCATTTTTACCACCTATTCTCTTTATTCTATATGAATAAAATTATTAGTTAGAGTTTTAAGACTTATTTAATTATATGTGTTGTTGTTTAAGAATATATCATATTGCTCTAACATAGTAAGTAAATTATACTATATATTTATTGTTTTTTCAATTTCTTAACTTAGTTATTCATTCTTTTAACAATTTATTTACATTTATTTTGCATTATATGGATTTTTATTCTTTTGAATTTTTTTTGTTTTTTTGCATAAAATATATTGACAATGTTTAAAATTATAGTATAATTAGAAGTGCCTACTAAGTGCGGATGTAGTTTAATGGTAGAACCTCAGCCTTCCAAGCTGACTACGGGAGTTCGATTCTCCTCATCCGCTCCAGTGACGTTTCTGTTCGAACTTTTCGAACATTTACGATAGATATCATCTCATATTGAGATGATTTTTTGTTTGTCGAACTCCGCGTGTTTGCTTGGAAGTTCTATTAAAAAGTCATCCTTAAAAGAAAGGATGGTGTTTGTAGTGATTAAGATTATTACACAAGAGTTAGAAATAGAAAGTAATCTTAAACAACGATTAGAATTTATATGTGAGTTTTGTCATATCAAACCTACTATTATAAATGGTAGTATTAGAAAAATTGATAAGACTAATTTATCTTACATAGAGCCACATAGAGTTATTGTTAAAGATACTACTTTTCTAGCATTTAATTATTCTACTGATATTTATGTTGGTAGTCTAAATAAAAAAATTCAACTTGTGGAACTTGAAGATTATATTAAAAATCTACTAAATGCCTGATATTTCGCTAACTATTGACTTTTTAAGACAAAAATACTATTATATATAGCAACTGAAAGAGATATACCTAAATGTATTAATGGGGGTTATGCATTATGGGAAGAAAGATAAAAAAATAGATTTTTATAATATGAAGTTAAAGAGATAAAGGTAGTAGTTTGAATATCTATTGCTTTTATCTCTTCTTTTTTTGAAGAAAGGATGTGTTGTGTGTGAAAAACAAAGTTAAAAATTTATGTGGTTTATATTTAAGAGTTTCAACTGAGGATCAAGCACGATAAGGTTTTAGTTTACCAGAGCAAAAAGAACGATTAGAAATAGCAAATAAAAAATCACTACAACTAAATAATGATTCTAAGGAAATTAAACAATTAATGAATAATTTAAAAACTACTTTTACTAATAAAGACAAATATGTTTTAAATAAAGATGATAAAGATAAAATTGATAAATTTATTCATCAAGTTGATTCAACTAATGAAGAAGATAAAAAAATGCAAAAGTTATCTATTACTCTTAATGATGTTGAAACTGAATTAAAAGAAAACAGGAAAAAAGTTAAAATACTAACTGAAAATAATGATGCCTTAAATATTAAAGTTAAATCTCTTGAGAAAAAGGTAGATAAACAAGAAGATGAAATTGATGATCTTAAAGAGAAAAATTCTAAACTTCAAAGCACTATCAACTTCTTTGAAAACTTATTTGATAGATTAGTTAAATTTATTAAGAATAAAATGTTTGGCAAAGAAAAAGAACGTGAAGATTATTGGAATTTTTCAAAAGATTTATATACTCATAATATATTTAGCGATAAAACTATTGAATCAATTCAGGATGACTATATTTGGAATAAAGAAAATGATAAAAATAAAAACAAAGGAAAAGATGATTACGAAATTGGTATGTAATCATCTTTTTATCATTGCTTTCTTTTTAAAGTATATGGTTTACCCTTTACTTCAGTAAAGAAATCACTAGTTAAATCTTCACTTTCTTCTTGATGAATATGTTCGTTTTCGTATGCTTGAATAATTGATTCATCATCAACATCAACTAGTACAGTTCTTTGGGTTAGTTGTGGTTCTTCCTCTGGTGTAAAATATCTTACTCTGGCATTTGATTCATTGTAAAGTGTTGTTAAATTGTCAAAATGAACAATCTTGTTTGTTTTTAAATTTTCAAATTTAGCACTTCCTATATCATAAACATCATCGTCAATCATTGTTAAAATTGCTAAATGTCTAACTTGTGCTAAACTAAATATAACTCTCATTAAATCAGGAGCAAAATCTTTTAAACGTTCATCTGTTTCAACTTTTTTAAATAAATCTTCAGCTTCATCTTTATTATCACCATAAATAATTTTATCTCTTCTTGAAATTTCTTCATATTCTTCATCACTTAAAAGTTCTTGTCTATTCTCAATTATTGCTAGATAGAATTCATTTAATTTTTTTGATAAAAGAATTTGATCTAATTCCTCTTGTGAATACTTTTTATTCATATCATTATACCTCTCTCTTTATTTTCTTTAATTGATGTCCTCTTTCACTTTCAATTTCTTTTTTAGGACTATAACTAATTGCAAATCTAGTAGCTGCATCATCTCTATATAAAGCAGGAGTAAATCTATCTTCAGTAGTATCTATTTCATATTTAACATTATTTTTTTCAAACTCTTCTAATAATTTTGCTAAACTTAAATATAAGTAACCATAGTTATAAATTGTTTCTGATTGAGCGAAGCCAACAAAGAATTCTCTTTGTTCAGTATTCTTTACATATCTATATACCGCAACTATTCTTTCCTTATTTTTCATTATAAAATCGATTGGACTACCCATATCATTTGGTAAATCATCAAAATCTCCACAAAAAATTAAATTAAAATTTAAATAATCTTTTGCTTCTTTATCATTATAGTTAGCACTTGAAATTAAATTAACAATTTCTTTTTCAGCAAATTTTTTTGTATTTTCATCAATGCTTTCATATAATTCCAATGCTTCATAACTACCAACTAATGTTGCACCACCTTTAATAATTCTAGGTGAGATAAATAAATAGTTTTTCTCTTTACTTTCTTCTATAAATTTTGCTTTTTCTTCTAAAGTCATACAAACCTCCCTAAATAATATTATAACATAACTATTTTTTTAAGTTAATATATTCAATATATATTTCATTAATATAATATTTTAAATAATTCCTATAAGACAAATTTAATAGTATATATATTAAAAATAAGACTGCAAAACAATACAAGCAAATTTTAATTTCTATCTGTTCTAATATAAAGAAAACTAAAAGTATAATAAAATTCGTAGATATTAAATGAACAACAATATCTCTAATTAATATTTCATCATTTCTTATTCCTTGTATTTTATTAATATTTTTAACTTTGCAATAAATATCAGAGTAGAAATTTTCTCTTCTGTAATTTTTATTAATTACAAATTCCTTCTTAATATATGTTTGCCACTTTTTAAAAGGTTCATCAAATATTAATAAAAACTTGTACTTTTTATTTCTATCACTGAAAAATAGAATATCAAAGATATAAATTATTAATAATATGCTGCTTGCAAATAGGAATACATATTTCCAATTATCTATTATTATATGAAACAAATTCATATATTTAAAAGTTTTCCCTACTATATAAAAAATCAATAAATCAATTAATCCAATAGCCAAAGATACCTTCAAATATTTATTAATTCTAAATCCAAAATTATCCATCATATTCTAAACTTCCTATATAAGTATATCCATCTAAATTTTTCCCATAAATCATTTTTAAATTTGATGGTGCTGTCTTATAATTAGTATTACTTACAAAAAAGTCTGCGGTATTATCTTCACAAACAATAGCAATGTCTTTAGCAGTATTTTGCGTTATAGTCTCATAGCCAGTATAATAATCTAAATTTTCACTAGGTGCTTCTCCAATTATAATTATTTTTGGTTTTATTTTTTCTAATATTTCATTCGGTATTCTTCCGCTACTTCTACCATGATGAGATGCAAATACAATATCAGCTTTAATCCAATCAACTTTATCTTTAATATTATTCATAAAATCAGTTTCTAAATCACCAAACCAATATGCAGTAATACTATTATCTAAAGAATATGTTATTATTGGACATATATTATTTGGACTATCACCATTTTTTGCATCTTGTAGAGCATTAAGAAAATCAGCATTTGATCTATCAGGCCATTTAATGTTTATTCCAGACGATCCTCTTGTATCATCAGTTTGATTCATCCATTTTCTAGAACATCCTTTATAAATATAAAATGCTTTGTCTGAATCTCTTAATTCACAATATTTTTTAAAATCATCAGTTTTATCTTCCTTTGTCGCTTCATTTTTAACACAATAAAAGTTAGGAATGGAAAAGTTGTCACTTAAGAATTTTAAGCCTCTTATATGATCATCATCTGGATGAGTAGAAATTAGTCTAGTTATGCTTTTATTTTTACTTTCATTTTTAAGTTCATTAAGTATAGAATTCTTATTTTCTTCATCGATACAACAATCAATAATTGTAAAATTATCACTGCCATGTTTAATATAAAACATATCACCATTATTAGTAGAAAAAGATTTGATTTTAACCATATGTAACCTCCTTTATGAAATAAATGTTTTGTCATATATTGTACCATAAAATGAAAATTTTTTGTTGAATTTAATTAAATTTATGGTATATTATTAGTAGTGAGTGATATTTATCATATCACTAGAGAAAGAGTTGTAGATATCTACGACACTTGCTCCATAATGAAATTTGCTCGAACTTTTCGAGTTTAATAAATAACTAATCTAGAAATGGATTAGTTTTTTTGTGTTGTAAAATCCACTTATCAGTTTGGAAGATATAAAAAGACTATCCTACTTTATAAGGAAAGGATGAAACTATGGTAAAGATTATTAAAGAAGAACTATCATTTGAAGAATCATTAAAAAAGAAAATTGAGTTTATTTGTGATTTTTGTAATACTACTCCAAAGTTTATTAACGGAAGTATTAGAAAGATTAATAAAACAAATTTAACTTATATTGAACCACATAGAATTATTATAAACAATATTACTTTTCTTGCTTTTAATTATTCTAATGAAATTTTTATTGAAAACTTATCTAATACATTAACTGATGTTGATGAACAATTTAAAGAAAAAGAAAAAACAATTAAAACTCTTACTGAAAATAATACAGCGCTTACTTTAAGAGTGAAAACTTTAAATAATAATATCAAAGAAAAAGATAATAAAATATCTTTCTTAAAATCTAAAATAAGTAGTTTAAGGAATACGATTGATTATTGGAAAGATAAATTTGATAAAGTTATAGATTTCTTACATAGCAAAATTCATAATTGGTATGATAAAGATGATAAATATATTGATGTAGTTAATGATATGTATGAAGATAATGTTTTAGATGATGATGATATTAAAGATTTAAAATTAAATAAAGAAAAAGATGATTTTGAGAGATAATCTCATTATCATCTTTTTTGATATGCTAAATATTTATAATTAAATAATAAGGAATTACATCACCTCCTTTAAAATTGGGTATAAAAAAAGAATAGTATTGCTACTAATCTCGTAATTAAATTATTTTGAACTTTATGTATTTCGGAATAATGGTCTCGAGCTTCAACACTATGTAATAATGATTCACATATGGTTTAGATTAGTAAGATGAAAGAAACACTTTATTCACGACAAAGAAAGCAGAATCAATGTACTTTAATATTCAAACTAAAATAACTTTTTATTTAATTTTTTATTTAATTCATCATTTGCTACTGATAATTTGTCATTTAATATATCTAAAAATAATAACTCTCTTATTTTTTTACCATCTATTATATATTTTTCAATTCTTCCAACTGAAATAGCAAATTTATATTTTTCATCTTCATTGTCAGAAATTCTATTAATAATTTCTTGTATTTTAAATCTCTTTTCAACATCTGTGCAATTGTAATTTAGTATTAATATAAGTTCAGACATATAATTTAAATTTCTTGACAATTCAATTCCTTTTATATTGTTCGAACTAACTCCATAAATAGATACATAGAATTCAATCATTTCGTCAATATATTCTGATTGAGTATATTTGATTACTGTACCAAGTTCAAACAAAAATAATTTATTTTGTGACAAATAGTATAAGTCTTGTCTTCTATCAAAAACTCTTTTCATATCATCATTTTCTTTTACTTCTGTATCTACAAGATTAATTGAATTATCTTTTTTATTTATGCAATTATCTTGTTCTCTTTTCATTTTATGTTTTTGTAATACTTTTTTTATTTTATTATCTCTATCTTTATCATTCCAAAGTATTTTTACACCATCTATTTCTATATATGATTCGATTTCTGCATCTTCCAAATTTTTAAAACTTTCAATAATACCCTCTATTGTCATTTCATCATTAAATTCTATTTTATACATCACATCAATCACCCTTTCCATAATAATTGTACAAAATTATGTAATTCATCTATTTCTGTTAACTTCATTTTTAAATCAAGAAGTTATTCCTTCTTATATGTAAAAATCAATAATTTTTTCTTTTTTAGTCATTTAATACAAAGTATCCCCTTAAATGCGATAGTTATTATATACTAAAAGTGTTGTTTTTTCAATAGTTTCAAGTCAAAAAAATTGACACTATTTTTTCTACAAGATAATCAGTTTTTATTTTTGATTTTCTTATTATCGTGATCTTCTTGAACTTTTTTGTTCAAAAATCTAAAAAGTATGTTATTATATTTGTATAGATTAGTTGTTTATAAACTTTTACTATTAGTAGTTTTGAATAACCTTTGTTATCGCTCCATTTGAAATCAACTTACGGACTTAATTGTTCGTAAGTTTTTTTATAATAAATAATAAAAAAAAAGATGAAAAATTTATCATAATAATTTAATCCTCTTTTTAAATTTAGGAGTAAAATTTATGTCTAGCCAGCACTGAATTTGTACTCACACACAAATTCTACTATGGGAACTCCCATACCCTATATTTTTATTACCTTGAATGTTGTGATACAGAAAGAATAAATTCAGCCATAATAGAAGAATTTAATGCTAATCTAGCATGATAGTCTGGAATGTTTAATTTGAAAAAATCCCCATCTAAAATTGCGATTATATCTTTAGCCCTTAATACACTATAATTATTATTCATCTATTATTGTTCCTTGATTACATCATTTTAACTAAATCAATATCTGCCATTTTGTTTTCAATTAAAGCTTTTATACTATTAATAATCCAATTATATGATCTCAACTCATCTTTCATATTGATTAATTCTTCCCAAGTAAACCATTTAATATCTAGGATTTCATTAGAATCATATGTGATATTATCATCTAATAATTTAGTTGAAAATATAACACTTACAAGTACATCATCTTCTAATACTCTATTACCAATTTGCAGAACACCTGTTAATTCAACATTACAACCTGTTTCCTCTTTAATTTCTCTTTTAGCTCCGTCAAAAATTGTTTCATTCGAATCTAAATGCCCAGCAGGGATGTTCCATTTACCTCTGCATTTTTCTTTTGCCTCTTGGACTAATAAAAATTTACCATCTCTTTCAATTACTCCACCAACAATTACTGTTCCCATATATAACTCACTTTCTAGTTTATTTCTATAATTTCTAAATCATTTGGTACTATTACATTACCATTAAAATACTTCTGTGCCTCTTTCGTATATAATTCTTTTCTTTGCTTTTTATGCGATTCCTCTGTATGATATAAAATTAGATTTTTAATATCCAATTTGTTCATTACTTCACTAACACTTTTTGTTGTTGAATGATGTTTTTCATAAGCATGAAATATATTTTCTTCTGAATCTAAACAAAAGGCTTCATGCATTACATAATCTGCGCCTTTAACTCTATTATATAATTCTGGATTTAAAGTTTCATCACCTAAAAAAACTAATCGTTTGTTATTTATAATACATTCAAATCCAAATTGTTTTGTTCCTTTTGCATGTATATCAAAAAAAGTATATTCTATTCCATTTATATTATAAGAATCACCATCATGTAATACTTTAAAATCAACAATATTATAAATAGCATCCATTAATTTTTTGGGTAGAATATATTTAGACACTTCCATTATTGATTCAAATACAACATCGTTACAATACAAATTTATCTTTTCATTTATCTCACCATGCATTGCTAATCTACTTAATTTTTTAAATAACCAAAAAATTCCTAGAATATGATCCGTATGACTATGTGAAATAAATATATGCTTGATTTTTTTGTAATCAATATTAGCTTGATTCAGTTTTTTTATTATTTCAATACTTCCACCTGTATCAACTAAAAAATTATCATTATCATGTTGAATAGCAAAACAAGTATTATATAAATCTAATGTTCCACCATTACCAACACCTAACATTATAATCTTATCCATATATACTCTCCTTTATATTAAATTTCTCAATATTTCAGTAACATTTTTCATATCTTTTTCTGTTGACATTATAGTTATCAATAAATTCTTATCTTTATTTAAAATAATATATTGTCCATTTGAACCATCTCTAAAAATATATCCATCTCTTGATATAAAAGTAAAATATCCAATTCCTATTTTAGGCAATACCCTTTCAGGTTTGTAAGCCGATAGCGTTTCTAATTTCATAGAACACATTTCTTTTATCCAACTACTTGAAATAATTTGATTATTATCATATTTGCCTTCGTTTAATAATAATTGACCTATCTTATGAAAGTCAGAATGTTTAAGATATAATCCAGTAGCACCTGGACAATATTTGCCATATTTTTCCCATTTATAATCTAAAATATTAAGTTTTTTAAAAATATTTTCATTAATAAAATCTGTTAAATTTTGATTAAATGCTTCTTGAAAGAAAACAGATAAAATAAATGGTTCAACATTGTTATACGCAAATCTAGTTCCTACTTCATATGGAATATCATAATTTAGAGCATAGTCTACTAATTTATCTTTATCAATGTCTTGTATAAATCTTTCAGACATCATTTGTGATTCATAACCGGTAGTATGAGTAAGTAAATCTTTTATAGTCCATTCTTTAATTTTATCAATATTACTTTTATTTGTTATATTTGCTATATCTTTAATTATTGGAAAAATTTTTGTATTTAAAGTTAATGGTTCATTTGCTATTGATAGCCCTTTATCGATTGCTATTCCAATAGCCATAGCAACTAATAATTTAGCACAACTTCTTAATTCATGTAATTGTTCATTTTTATAAAAATACTTTTCGATTTTTCCATCTTGTTCAATAAATATACTATCAATGTTTAGACTTGGTAGGGTTTGAGATAACATAGTCACATTATTTATTACATCTTTTATATTAATCACTTAAAATCCTCCTTTCAACAAGTTTTAAAATACTACTAAAATTATACTATAAATATTTCAAATTTACTATACATGTATTGAGTATTTTATAAAATAAATATATAATGATTATAGAAATTTTTATCCAAAAATAAAGGAATGATATATATGATTATTGAGAAAATGAAAATCATTAATTTTAAAAAATTTTACGGCGAAAAAGATATAATTTTTAATGAAGATTTTAATGTGTTAATTGGAAATAACGAAGCAGGGAAAAGTTCAATATTACTAGCATTAGATTTGGTATTAAGTGGTAGCCAAAGTAAAATTGAAACTATTGGATTAGAAAACCTATTTAATTGTAAAATTATAAAGGAATTTATGGATAGCAATAAAGACATCACTAAATTACCTGAATTAATTATTGAGTTATATCTAAAAGATACAGGAATAATAGAATTTTCTGGGAATAATAATCAAGAAAAGAGAGAAACAGATGGAATTTATTTAAAAATATCACCTGATGAAGAATTCCTTAAAATAATCTCTGAGAGCTTAAGTAAGGAAAATTCTGTCTTTCCATTTGAATACTACAAATGTACATTTAAAAAGTTTTCTGATGAACCATACAATAATTATAAAAAACCTATACGTCATATAATTATAGATGGTTCAAATATATCTAGTGAATATTATATGAAGGATTATATATCATCTTTGTATTCTGCTTATACTGATAACTCATTAAAAAACTTGTATAATAATGAATTTAGAAAATTGAAAAAAGATTTTGAAACTAATAGTTTATCAAGTTTAAATGATAAGGTCCCTAATGTTGATTTCGGATTATCCACAAATAATAAATACTCATTAGAAAATAACCTAACTATATATGAACAAGGCGTTAACATATGGAATAAAGGTTCTGGTACACAATGTATGTTAAAAATAAAAAGTTCTATTGAAAAGCAAGCAGAAAATATAGATTTGATTTTAATAGAAGAACCAGAGAATCATTTAAGTGATATTAACATGAAAAAAATATTAAAAGATATTATGAACTCTAACAAAAAGCAAATGTTTGTTACTATACATAATAGTATGATATGTTCTAGATTAAATTTAAAAAAGATAATAGCACTTAATGAAACAAGCATTTCAACAACAGAATTTAACTCTATTTCTGATGACACAGCTAACTTTTTTGTAAAATGTCCATCTAATACAATATTAAATTTTATACTTTCAAGTAAGGTTATTCTTGTAGAAGGAGCAGCAGAATATATATTACTTGAGAAACTTTATGAATTATACACTAATAATAATCCTAGCATAGATAATATTAATATAATTTCAGTAAACGGATTAAGTTTTGAAAGATATTTAGAAATTGCCCAAAGTTTAAAAATAAAAGTTGCAGTTATTACGGATAATGATAAAGATTATGAAAATAAAATTGTAAATAAATATTCTAAGTATGATTCTGATGATAATATAAATGTTTTTTCTGATACAGATAACTCAAGATACACCTTTGAGGTTTGTTTATTTAACGATAATCAGGCATATATAAATAACAACAATATCACACAAGCTACAGATAAGCTAAATTATATGTTGAATAACAAATCTGAAAGTGCATATAGATTGCTAGAAGCATTAGAAAAAGACACAAATAATTTTAAAATACCAAAATATATAGAGGATGCATTTAAATGGATAAAAAATTAGTATTAGCTGTTGCCGGTTCGGGAAAAACAACAGAAATTATAAATAAAGTGAATTACGATGATAAAACCATTATTATTACTTATACAGAAAATAATTATAATAATATTAGAAATAAAATAATAAAGAAGTTTAATGAAATACCACCTAACATGAGAATTTATACTTATTTTTCTTTTCTTTATAAATTTTGTTTTTTACCATTAAAAAAGAATTTAAATGTTAAAGGAATAGACTATAATACAATAAAAAATAAATGGTCAAAAGCAAAAGATTGGAATCATTATATGAATATGAGCAATAAAAAAATGTATCACTGCAGATTGGCCAAATTATGTAATGAAGTATTAATTGCTCAAATAAAGCAACGATTAGAAAAATATTTTGACAACATTTATATTGATGAAATACAAGATTTTTCGGGGCATGACTTTAATTTTTTATTAAGTATTATTCAGTGTAATTGCAATATGTTTTTGGTTGGTGATTTTTATCAACATACATACGACACTAGTAGAGATGGTAATGTAAATAAAAATTTATATAGTAATTATGATAACTATGTAAATAAATTTAAACTTTCCATACCGCAACTAGAATTTGATAAAACTAGTTTTTCAAAAAGTAAAAGATGTTCAAAAGAAGTTTGTTCTTTTATTAATGAGCAATTAGATATAGATATTGAATCATATTTTAATCACACTTCAATAGTAAAAGAAATAACAGATGAAGACGAAATAAAAAACATTATAACAAATCCAACTATTGTTAAACTTTTTTATCAAAATAGCAAAAAATATGATATTAGAAATGTTGATAATTGGGGAAATTCAAAAGGAGAAACTTATGATGACGTTTGTGTAATTTTAAATGAGACCACTTATCAATTATATAAAAATAAAACTCTTAATAAATTAGCACCTTCAACAAAAAACAAACTATACGTAGCTTGTAGTAGACCTCTACAAAACTTATATATAGTTTATGAAAAATCAATAAAAGCTTATTTGAAATAATATTTATTTTGATTAATTTTTTTATATAAAATATTGAAAAAAATCTGTTATTTGATATAATTGATTTATCAGAGAGATTTAATCAAATCTTATAGTCTTAATTTCGTAAACGTGTATAGTTAAGGCTCCATTGACGAATCTGTTCGAACTATTTAGTTTGAACTTGATATATAGAATCAATCGAAAGATTGATTTTTTTGTGTCTTACAAAGAAATCATCCTAAAGAAAGGATGGTGTTTATGATTAATATTATCAAACAAGAAATACCTATTGATGAATCACTTAAAAAGAAATTAGAGTTTATTTGTGATTTTTGTAATACTACTCCTACATTTATAAACGGAAGTATTAGAAAAATTGATAAATCTAATTTGGTTTATGTTGAACCTCACAAAGTAATTATCAATAATATAATGTTTCTTGTTTTTAATTATTCTAATGATGTTTATATCAAAAACTTTGGTAATAAAATTAAAATCAATGAATTAGAAGATTATTTAAAGCATACCAACTAGTAATTTTGCCCTAAATAGTTTATAATTAGATTAGAAAAACTTATATCTGATTTATTTATGGGCGAAGTAGTACAAATAAGCCTAGTTGTACTGCTTCGCTCTTTTTTAGTAAAGGAGATGATGATAATTGGATGATGTAAAAAAAGTTTGTGGTCTTTATATGAGGGTATCAACTGAAGATCAAGCCCGAGAAGCTTTTAGTTTACCAGAGCAAAAAGAAAGATTAGAGGCATATTGTAAATTCAAAGGCTTTGTTATTAAAGACTATTATACCGACGCTGGTATAAGTGCTAAAACAGGCAATTATAGACCTGAATTTGAAAGACTTAAAGAAGATATTAAATCAAAGAAAATAAACACTATAATTGCTTTAAAACAAGATAGAATAACAAGAAGTATTTTTGACTGGGAAGAACTTATGAGATTTCTAGAAGAAAACGATGCTTATCTTGATTGTGTTAATGATGATATTAATACTACTAATGCTAATGGCAAAATGGTTTCAAGAATATTAATGAGTGTGTCACAACAAGAAATAGAAAGAACAAGTGAAAGAACTAAGGTTGGTTTAGCAGGTGCTATTAAACAAGGACATATACCACATCAAGCACCACTCGGTTATAAACATGAAAACAAAAAATTAGTTATAGACCATTTAACAAAAGATGTTGTTATAAGAATATTTGAACTTTATCATAAAGGAATGTCATATCAAAAGATAAGTACGCTATTTAATAAAGAACAAGTATTGGGTAAAACAAATTGGAGAGATTCCTCTATTGTGGCAATTTTAGAAAATGAAATATACAAAGGTGATTTTGTTCATGGCAAAAGAACTAAACATCCTACCTATTATGAAAATGTTGTTGAACCTATTGTTAGTAAAGAAATGTGGGAAGAATGCCAGGTTCAAAAGAAAAAGAATTCTAAAAGTTATCAAAGAACTTTAACATATCTATTCTTACAAAAATTAAGATGTCCTAAATGTAATAGAATTTTAGGTGGTAAAGCGACTCAAAAGAAAAATGGTAATATTTATTATTACTATTACTGCCATGATTGTAAGATAAACTTTAAGGAAAGTTTAGTTGAAGAATATTTTAATGATTTTGTAAATGAACTTGTAGAATACGATTCAGTAGTAAATCAGTTCTTCTTACCAATGATTAAGCAAAAATTTGATGAACCACAAGAAGAATTAAAGAAAGATATCAATAAGCAAAAAGACAAACTAGAAAGAATTAAAAGAGCTTATATTAACGGTGTATTTAATTTAGAAGAATATAACGATGAAAGAAAGTTAGTTGAATCTGCTCTTGAAAAATTACAAAATGAACTTGATGAAGCAACCTCTTGCGAAACTCTTAATTTTACTCCACAAGATATTCTACTTAAAAGAGATATTGATTATATAAATAAAGTTAAATTAGAAAAGGAATATAAAGAAAGAACTAAAACTTGGAAAGATTATACAAGAGAAGAAAAATCAGGACTTATTATGAAATATGTTGATGATATTAAATTAGGTATTCTTAACAATTATATTTATGTAGATAATATCAATTTTAGAGAATCAATATGTAAGCCTTGTAATGAATTATTTGATGCTGGTTATATTGATGTTAAGACACCTGTTATTTTTGGTAATATTGTAGGTCAAATAAGGTTTAGTAATTACTTACCTGAAAAAGAAATTGGTAAACATATAATGAGATTAAGACAATATTATGATGTTGGTTTTGAAGAAGCAACTTATTATGTAGAAGATAGAATATTCTATTTTAACTTTATCCACGATGACAGAGCAATAGTCAGAGTATTCCCTATGGAAGATTATGCAAAAATAGATCCTGATATAAAAATGAAAGAATACAAATATGGAATTATTTATATTCGTAGTAAAGATGAGTTTCAAATGCAAGATATAAATACTGCTTTTGATTATATACCTGATGAATCTAATGATTGTGTTATTTATACAAAGGAACCTATTCCTGTTGAAATTGGAGTAAAACCTGTAAAGAAAGAATTGTTGTATGAAGAAGAATAAAATGCGTGGCACGTTTTGTTGCGTAGCAATGAAAGTGGCGATAGCATTTTATAAGACTTATGTAATTTTGTTTTATTACGAAGTTTTAAAACATTATGGAATAAGTCCTAAAAGGGTTCTAGGGAATCCCTAGCCCACGAGGTTATTTTGTTAGTATGACAAAATACCTAGGGGGTTAAATATTTTGTCAAAGCCAAAATATATCTCTAAAAACAAAGGAGTTGATTATTTATGAAGAAAGAATTTTATAACTTAAAATATGGAAAATGTAAATTATTAGATGAGAAAAAAGACTTATATTTAGTGTATGCCGAAAACTGTGAACTACATTATATTGTTTGTACCTATATTGATAATATGGGAACTATGATGGGTCAAGAATTCTTTGAAACACTAAATCAAGCTACATTATATTTTAATAAAGGAGCGTGATTATTATAGAACTAGCATATTCTTTTCATTTAGGTAGTGATAAAAATAAAAGAAACACATCAAGAAGTAGTGCTAAATCTAATAGAAGTGGTTCTACTTCTCTATCAAATAATGCTATACAAAATTCAGCAGGTTTAACGAAAGTAGATAAACATAATTATAGAAAGTATGATAACAATCAAAATGATATTGAAATTATTAAAGGTAGTTCTTCATTAGTTGATGATGTCAAAAAATTATATAAGGAAGAATTTGATGAAGCAAAAGAAGAATATAACATAAAGCAAGTAAGGGACGATAGAAAAATCAAAGATTATTTTACTCATATAAGTAATAATGAGAAAAATGATTTAGCCTGTGAAATAATAATTGAACTTGGGGATAAAAAGTATTGGGATACAAAAGATGATAAGTTTAAAAGAAGAATGACAAATGTTTATAAAAAGCAAATTGAAGATTTAGAAATTATATTACCTACTTTTAAGATAGCAAGTGCTATTATTCATTATGATGAAACAAGCCCACACTTGCATATCGTAGGTGTTCCTATAAAATTTAATAATAAAAATGGTATGAAAAAACAAGTTGGTAAATCAGATGTATTTACAAAAGAAAGTTTAAGAAAATTGCAAGATAAAATGCGTACCTTATGCATTGAATCTTTTAATAAAGAGTATAATCTAACTAACACTTTAAAAGGTAAGAAAAAAGGTAGAAATCATGATTATCATATTACTGAAATGGACAATTATTTAGAAATGAAAGAACAACTTGAAAAAAACCAAAAAAGTTTAAATAAAGCCAAACAACAATCTGACCTGCTAGATAATGATACAAAAGAAGCAAAAGATATTGTTAATAATTTAAAATTAGCATTTGGTAGAAAAGATAAATATGTTATAACACAAGAGCGTAAAGATAAAATCAATAGTTTTATCAGCCAAGTAGAAAATACAAATAAAGAATATAAGAATATTCAAAAATTATCAACAACTCTTACCAATGTTGACTCTAATATTAAAGAAAACAATAAGAAAATAAAAATACTTACCGAAAACAATAAGGCATTGGAATTACGAGTTAAAAGTCTTACTGAAAAAAATAAGTTAAAAGATAATGAAATCGATGAATTAAAAGAAAAAAATAATTCTTTATTTGCAGAACTTAACTATTTTAAAAATAAGTTTATAAGACTTATTAAATTTATAAAAAATAGATTATTTAATAGAAAAGATAGAGATAAATATCGTGACTTTTCACGAGATTTATATGAACATGGTGTTATTGAACATGATACGATTAAAGAATTAAATGAAACTTATAAATTCAGTAAAGAACATGATTTAAGCAAAGAAAAAGATGATTATGATATTGAAATTTGATATTTAAATAATATCAATGATACTAAAAAAGATGATTTGTGCAATCATCTTTTGTTTTATTGTTTTGTATAAGAAGACCTACTAATTGTTAAATATTGACCATCTCTTACATTTACTGATGCTCTTCCATTGAAGTTATCATTATCAACTATATCACTTGATCCTACCGGTCCAGTCATTACAGCCCAATAACCACTACCATAACTTTCTAGAACATATTGACCTGCTGGAATATCAACACCAACTTTATAATAACCTCCATCGTGATAATCAGTTTGATTATTTAATATTTCATATATTTGTTTAGCACCAGAAACTTCAAGTTTTTCAAAAGCATTAATGCTTATAAGAACTCCACGAGTTGTCAAATTTCCTGCGGCATGAACTTTCACATATCCAAAACTATCAAAATTTTCATAATCTAAACTAGATAACTTTTTTAGTTCTTCCTCATATTTTTTATATTGACTAGGTGGGCTAACCACATTTAAGTAATCTTCTATTGCATCATATTTGAAACCTAAATCTTTTCTAATATTTTCATAATCTTGCATTATACTCATTTAAAATCCTCCTTATATTTTTCTTCTTCAAGTCTTGAATATTTACTAGATAATTTAAGACCACAATATAAAAAAAGTGATAGTGTACTGACTACCACAACAAATATAATAAAAATTATCCATTTTAAAATTTCCATTTTTTCCTCCATTTCTACAAATAAAAAGATTAGTTATATCTCAAACTAATCTAATTAATAAATTGTAATTTGTCTTTTACAATAATAGCATAAAAAAGAAAAGTAGTTATTGT
>ERZ773235.1101-NODE-1101-length-30052-cov-7.010468_pt1 | contig 30052 bp, 23 predicted proteins | sample MGYA00580522_ERZ773235 | MGnify/ENA primary metagenome ERZ773235 (study PRJEB29015, sample SAMEA2737797) | human gut metagenome | biome: human gut; feature: human-associated habitat; material: faeces | place: China | collected 2012 ...
TGAAGCACATGCGCGCGGCATGGCGTATATCGAGGAACACGGCATGACCTACATCGATGCCTATTATGACGATCCGAAGATCTACGGCGGGCAGGGCACGATAGCAATCGAGCTTTTAGAGCAGAATCCGGATCCGGACACAATCGTCGTGCCGATCGGCGGCGGCGGGCTGGCTTCCGGCGTGGCATCTGCGGTGAAGATGCTCCACCCGAACGTTCGGGTGATCGGCGTGCAGGCCGCGGGCGCGGCGGGCATGAAGGCCTCCATCGAGGCGGGGCATGTCGTTTCGCTCGATACGGCCAAGACGATTGCGGACGGCATCGCGGTGAAGAAGCCGGGCGAATTGACCTTCGCGCTGTGCAGCAAATATCTGGATGAGATCGTGACGGTCGATGACGACGAAATCGCGCAGGCGATTCTGTTCCTGATGGAGCGCGGCAAGATGGTCGCCGAGGGCGCGGGCGCCGCGCCGGTCGCCGCCATTATGAACCGCAAATTCGATGTGAGCGGCAAGGTCGCGGCGGTGATCTCCGGCGGCAACATCGACGTGACGATGATCTCCCGCATCATTGAAAAGGGTCTGCTCCGCGCCGGGCGCATGACCAAGCTCCGCATCCTCATGCAGGATAGGCCGGGGCAGCTCGAAATGGCCAGCCGCATCATCGCCGCCGAAGGCGCGAACGTCATGGTCGTTCACCATGACCGAACGGACGTCGATCTGGATATCCGCGACGCTATTTTGGAAATCACGATGGAAACGCAGGATCGCGAGCATGCACAGCGGGTGATTGACGCGCTTCGGGCGAGCGGATTCAAGGTTTCCTGACAAAACGACGTGCGAGCCTCCCCGGATACGGGAAGGTCAGGATGTAGACAAAAAGCCATTCGCTCCCCGAAGGGGGGGAGAATGGCCATTTCCGCAAATGAAAGAATAGCTGAATTTCTTGATTTTGCTATCTAATACTAATTCTTGTTAAAATGGCTTAATCCGCGCACCATCTTTTTCGCTCTGACTTTGCCTCGTTCCGTTCAACGTACCTCCAGTACGCCTCACTTCACTTGGCTTCGTCAGAACAAAAAATCTGATGCGCTCTGTTAAGCATTTTAACTGCGAATTAGTATAAGACAAGTTTGCTTATGTCAACAAGCTGGCCTCCCCAGATACGGGGAGGTTTTGCCGTATAGGAAAGCATGAAAAAATTGGAGGGAACAGGCTGTGGAACAGGCGGGCGTCGCCCATTATCATCTTCCGGGGCTGTTTGAGTTTTACGAACTGTACCGCGTCTTTCTGCCGCTGTTTCGCGAGCATCGGGAATATTTTTACGATTGGTGCGATATCGGCTCGATCTACGGTGCGCCCGCGGACTGCGTTTGGGGCGGAGGCCGTGTCGGCGGCGGGACATGCGATCCAAGAGATGTGCGGGCGCTGATGCGTGAATACGGCGTTTCGGCGCGGCTGACGTTCAGCAATTCGCTGCTGCGGGCGGAACACCTCCCGGATGCGCGCTGCAACGCGCTCTGCGCCCTGTTTTCATCGGACGGGCAGACGCGAAACGGCGTGATCGTCCATTCGGATGTGCTGCTCGATTACCTGCAAAAGACCTATCCGAATCTCTATTTTGTTTCGTCCACCACGAAGGTGCTGACGGAATTCGAAGACCTCAGGCGCGAATTGGCGCGGGATGCGTTTTCGTATGTCGTGCCGGATTTTCGGCTCAACAAGGCGTTTGACCGGCTGAGCGGGTTGAGTGCGGCGGAGAAGGACAAGGTGGAATTTCTCTGCAACGAGTGCTGCTGGTTCGGCTGTCGGGAGCGGAAGCGCTGCTATGAGGCGGTCAGCCGCAAAAACCTCGGGATGGACGGGGCGGAGCACCGCTGCGCCGCGCCGGAGGCGGACGGCGGCTATCGCTTTTCCCGAGCAATGGCCAATCCGGGGTTTATCGGCGTGGGCGACATTCAAAACGTCTATCTGCCGATGGGCTTTTCCCATTTCAAAATCGAAGGGCGCGGGCTGGGGAGCGCGCTGATTCTGGAATTTTTGCTGCATTACATGACCCGGCCGGAATATCAGCTGCACGTCCGGGAGGCGGTCTATCTGGATAACGCGCTGGATTTGTTTTAAGCGAAAGAAGGCGGCTCGAACCTTTTTTGACATACGGAAAGTGATAAAACGCATCGGGGGTTGACGGGCGGAATGGGCGCGTATATACTATTCATGGTATAAACAATATACTTTTGCGGCAGACGTATGTATGTATGAAGGGAAGGATGATTCGATGATGAAGAAATTCATGGCCTTGTTCCTTGCGCTGATGTTTGCTTTGCTGTGCACCGCGGCGATGGCTGAGGGCAGCACGGAGAGCGTCGTTTCGATCCCGAACGGCGACCACGAGGTTCCCGCGACGGTCTGCATGCCTTCCGGCGAAGGGAAGTTCCCTGTCGTGGTGATGCTCCACGGAACGGGCTCCAATCGCGATGAAGCGGGAAACGGCTACAAGATGGCCGCGCCCGTGCTGGCGGAAAAATACGGCATTGCGACTGTCCGCATTGACTTTATGGGCAGCGGCGATTCCACCGCGGATTACACCGGCTACACCTTCGAAAGCGCCGTGAGCGACGCTGTGGCGGCCGCGAACTACGCCAAGACGCTCGAACAGATCGACGGCGAACACGTCGGCGTGATGGGCTGGAGCCAGGGCGGCACGGACGCGCTGCTTTGCGCGGCTCGCGCGGCGGATGTGTTCACCTCCGTGGTGACTTGGGCGGGCGCGCCGGATCTGAGCGACATGCTCACCGACGAGCTGTATGAGCAGGCGAAGGCGAACGGCTATTTCGTCATGGATTTTGACTGGCGCGAGCCGTTGAACGTGTCCCTGCAGTGGTGCGAGGATGTGAAGAACACGGACGTGTTGGGCGAGTTCGAGGCGGGCTATACCGGCCCGGTGCTGGCGATTGCCGGCAAGGAAGACACGACCGTTGATCCCGAATGGAGCAACAAGATCGTCGCCGCCAGCAAGAACCCGGCCTCCAAGACATGCTTCATCGAGGGGATGGATCACACCTTCAATGTGTTTGCCGAGGAGGATCTCCACTCCCTGTATCAGGCGGTGGACGAGACGGGCAAATTCTTCAGCGAGACGCTGCGCTGATTTTCCGTAACCCAAAACTTCAAAGCGCCGGGAAAACTGCCGCATCCCCGGCGCTTTTTTTAATGTTTACTTTCCGAGCACGACGGAGAGCTTCACGTCTTTTTCCGCTTCGCTCAGGTCGAACGCCCCGCCGTCGGCGACGGTGACGCGCACCTCGTAGAGCGTGCCGTCGGTCAGCTCGGTCACGGCCTGACCGGCTTCATCCGTCAGCGCCCACAGGTCGTCCGCCACTTGGGTCAGCCTGCCGTCCGCGCCGTAGGCGTAGAGCTTCAAATCGGCGGCCGCGCCGGAGAGGTTGTTCATGCGGAAGGCAACCGTCGTGTTGGGGTGCGCGTTGCGAACCGCGGCCGTGTTCAGCCAGCTCGCGACGCTGCCTTCGCCGCCGTCCGCCGCGAACTGATCCTGCGTCAGCACATTGCGCGCAGCATGATCCAAATCGACCTTGCGATACGGCATCTCGGGCAGGTATACGAAGCGATCCTGCAGGCGCAGCAGCTCCAGATAGCCCGTCGGGCAGTAGAGCGCGTTGCCGCTGTTGCCCGCGTACATGCCGATGGCCATGTTGTTATAGCCGTATTTGTTGGATACATCCATCGTGAACACCGTTTCGCCGGTTTCAAAATCGAGGATGATATACTGCCACATGCCGGTGCTCAGATCCTGCACATAGCCGTAAATGTAGCCGGTTGCGGTGGAAAGCTTGAGGATGGATGTGTCGCTCAGGTCGTTTCTGCACCAGACGCTCTTCATCTCATAGCCGTCGGCGGTCTTCACGGTATCCACGCGCTCGACGCCCGGCGCGATCATCACGTTGCCGCGCATGAGCCAGTTCATGTCGTAGATGTTGGCGTAGCTCTGGATGGAGGAGTCGCTGTTCGGGTCGGCCAGCCCCGCGCTGCCCGCGCCGAACCAGTTGCACACGATGGTGCTGACGACGCCCTCGCCGTCGTCATAGACGATGGCGGAGTTTTCAACGGCAACCTGATAGCCCTCCGGCAGATCGTCGAGCACCGGGCAGCTCGCCACGACCTCGCCGGTCTTCATATCCAGCGCAAGCAGGTTGACGGGATCCTGATTGTCGGTAAACATCACGAGGTTCGGCGTGAGCGTGGGCGAGCAGCCGCCGCCCCACGCGAGACCGCCGCCGGTCGTCTTGTCGCCTTCACCGCTGACCTTCGCGCCGACGCTTTCATACGGCGTGCGCCACGCGACGGTCACGCCGTTTTCCGCGCGCAGCAGGTAGCAGTTCTGGTTGGTCAGGATGACCGCGCCATCCTTGGAGGCGGCAATGCCGTTTTCCGCGCCTTCGCCGGGCGTCAGCTCATGGACGAAGACCGCGTCGGCGAGCTCGGCCTGTTCGCCGCGCAGGATGGCCTCGATGGCCGCGTGGGCGATGTAGCCGACCACACCCTGCTGCGCGCGCTCGGGGTAGATGCGGAAGCCGCCGGTGGCGAACCAGAGGTTTCCTTCGTAGTCAAAGACCACGGACAGGAGATTCTGCTCCAGCGTCTTGCCCAGCGCGGTCTCCGCCGCCGCCTTGACGTCAATGTCCAGCACCTTTTCAAACTCCGGCAGCACGTTCCCGGCTTCATCCGTCGCGCGCAGCATCAGCACGTGGTTGTTGCTGGTGGGGCAGACGATGCGGTTTTCCGCGTCCAGAAAGGTGTAGGAGCTTTGAATCAGATAGCCGCCGCCGTCGTGCTGCTTCGGGGAGAAGTAGCCGAGGGTTTTCGCTTCCTCCGCGTTCAAATCGCGGATGGCGATGCCGCCGAGCAGCGGAACGACCGCGTGGCCGTAGCTGTCAAAGTAAATGGCGGGCGAGGCGTTCGCGTTGGTCGTCTCGTAGGAGACGTTGATCTCCGGATAAATGGCCAGCGGCAGAATTTCATCCGTCGAATCGGTGTTGTAGCCGTCGTGATGAATGTTGGCGTCGCTCTTGGCCATGTAGGGGTTTTCCTCGACCTGCTTGGGTTGCAGCGCCTTGACGGGCAGCGCCTCTGCGCTGCCGCAGGCGGCCGTAGCCGCGAGCAATGCCGCCGCCAGCGATATGCTGAGCGCGGAACGCAGCATGGTGTTTGTTTTCATCAAATAGACCCTCCTCATCAATGGTTATTGGAATCGAATGAACATGGAGCGATGGACGTCCGTCCTTCCAGCCAGACGAGAAGCCCCCGTCGGAAGCCCTCCTCCGTTACCGGCTCCAGCAGAAAATAATCGACGCGCAGCCGGAAGGCGTGGAGCGAAAAATCCAAATCGCTGCACCAGATGATCCTGCACGCGGGGCATAGCGCGCGCAGGTGTTCGACGGCGTTCAGCCCGGCGACGCCCGGCAATGCGATTACCGCATGACTGAATGCCGCGGTCAGCACAGCGTTAAAAAAACTTTCCTGATTTCGGTAGGGCTCAATCCGGGGAAAGCGCCCCTTTTCCTTGCAGAACCGGGCAATCTGTTCTTCCATCTGCGCCCCTCGCGTTTCCTGCTCCGTCAGCACGGCAATGCGATGCATCCCTTCCCTCCTTTCGCTTTGCGCTTGATTCAGTCGGTGCCTGTCTTGCAATCAGTATAGCCAGAGGGGAAAGGCTTTGGCAAGCCGGTTGGCACGAAAGCCGCGCAAACGGCACGAAATCCGGCGCATGAGCCGCGCCGGAGCCGGATTTTTGTGCTATAATCATATTGGATGATTGTGATGATTGATTGGAAAGGGGCTCGTCTGTGATGAGAATTGCGATTGTGGATGACCTTGCCGGGGATCGGGCGCTTCTGCGGGAACGGCTGGAGCGGCAGCTGCAAAGGCGCAGCGTGCAGGCCGATTTGCTGGAATTTGAAAGCGGCGAGGCGTTTCTCGCGGCGGAAAGGGAACAGCGTTTCACCGCGGCGTTTCTGGACGTCTATATGACGGGCATGAGCGGCGTGGACGCGGCAAAGGAATTGCGGACATTCGACACGGACTGCCTGCTGATCTTCACCACGACCTCGACCGACCATGCGCTGGAGGGCTTTCAGGTGCGCGCCATGCATTATCTGGTCAAGCCGTTTGCCGAGGAGGAGCTGGAGCGGCTGACGGATGAAATACTTGAACGAATCCCGCATCCCGATAAATACATGGATGTGAAGGTCGGGGGCAGCGACATCCGCCTGTGCTATCAGAACATCCTATACGCCGAGCATTTCGCGCACGTGATCCAAATCCATACCACAGCGGGGAAAACGCTGGCGACGCGCCAGCCGTTCAAAACCTTCGTCGAGCCGCTGAAGGATGACCGCCGCTTTTTCGTCTGCGGCCGCGGCGTGGTCGTCAATCTGGAGCACGCGGAGGATTTTGAAGACGCTTCCTTCCGGATGGCGGACGGCAGCCGCGTCTATGTCAGTCAGGAGCTTTTGAAAAGCGCCCGTCAGGTGTTTATGGAATTCCTGCTGCAAGGGGGGCGCGCGTTGTGAGGGAGGTTCTTCGCCCGATTCTGGAGCTCACGGTGGTGATTCCCGGCCTGCTGCTCGCGTATTTCCCGGTGAAATCCTATTTGAAGCAGCCGGCCGGCAAGCTCGCCGCATGGCTGACGCCGGCGATGCTGGGGCTGTGCGTGGCCGGAGGCGCGCTCTGCCGGTATCTGCATGCCTCCACGGCGCTCGCGACGGCGGGGCTGACGCTGATGGCGATGCTCCTGTACATCCGAACGACGCAGATTTCCCTTTGGAAATCCGGAACGATTGCGCTGTCTGTCTGCGCGGTATTCGCATGCCTAAACAGCCTGTCCCGAGCGCTCAACGCGGCCATGCTGATGCGCGCCCAAACGCCGCAGGCAGCGCCGTGGTTCTGCCTGCGGGCGGGCGTCGTTTATAACGCGGTCTGCTGGTTGGTGACCGCCGCCGCGTATTATCCGGCGACCCACGCGGTGAGAACCATGGTGGAGGACGACAATTTTGCGCAGACGTGGTATGTGTTCTGGATTCTGCCGCTCATGTTTATCGCGCTCAACCTCTTTATGGTTCCGATCTATCCGACGACGCTCTATACCGGCCGTGTGCTTCAGGGCTACATCGTTCTGAGCGTCGCGCTGCTCATCCTCATGTTCATGTTCAACACGATCTTCCTGCTGATGGCAACGAGCCTGAACCGAAACGCTAGGCTGCGGCAGGAGAACCAGCTTCTATCCATGCAGCAGCAGCGCTACGAAAACCTCAAGGTTGCCATCGAGGAAGTGCGGCAGGCGCGCCACGACATCCGGCACCACCTGAACCAGATTTCCATGCTGGCGGAGGCCGACGACATGGAGGCGATCAAGGCGTATCTGGCGCAGACCGTTTCCCGGATTCCCGATTTGGATATGCATTTCTGCGAAAACCGCGCGGTGGACAGCGTGCTCGGCTATTACTGCGCGCTTGCGAAGCGGGAGGGAATTCCGTTTTCCGCGCAGATTGATTTGCCACAGACGCTCCCGGTCGATGAAATCGACATGGGCTTGGTGCTGTCCAATCTGCTGGAAAATGCGCTGGAGGCCAGCTTCCGCACCGCGCCCGCTCGGCGGCAGATCAAGGTGAAGGCCTATGTGCACGCGGAAAAGCTGCTGTTGATGCTGGTTGAAAACGCATGCGACACGGAGGTGAAGGAAACAAACGGGGTATTCCGCTCCTCCAAGCGAAAGGGAAACGGCGTCGGGATTCAGTCCGTTCGGCACATTGCGGAAAAAAACGGCGGCGCAAGCACCTTCACCTATCGGGATAACGTCTTCTCTGCCAAAATCATGCTCCGCGGACGGGCGGCCTGAACGATTTGCTGGATGGGATTGCCAGATGGGCTCATGCGCATAAATCGCGTTGCCTGCCGCATAATAGGGGTGCCAAAGAGAGCGAAAGTTGAAGAAGGAGGCAGCATAATTGTGCGAGCAACGGGCATTGTGCGGAGAATCGACGAATTGGGGCGCGTGGTGATTCCCAAGGAGATTCGAAGAACGCTGAGAATCCGCGAGGGCGACCCGCAACAGACGGCATTGGAAGGCGATGCGCAGGAGGACGCGCAGATGCTTCTGGCGCTGCTGGCGGGCGTGATCGAGCAGAGAAAGAAATATGCGTGAAAGCGGAAAATCGAATGATCGAGCGCGGCTTGCAGAAGCTGCGCTTTTTCAATAGGATAAAGAAAACAAAGCGGATTCCCCCATGAAATGTGGATGTTCGCGGAATATTCGCTCATAAAATGCTGAATTTGGAGAAATATTCGCTCATTTTTTCGCAGATTACGTTGTGCAAATCGGAAAGACGGCGTATAATTGAAGAAAGAAAGCAGAGGGGAGCGGTTGCGATGACGTATTTGAAGCGGAAAATAGATGAAATGCTCAGGCAGTGGAAGGCTGATCCGAAACGAAAGCCACTGATCGTTAAAGGACCCAGACAGATTGGAAAAACGGAATCGGTTCATCACTTTGCCGAAGCCAATTATGCGAGCGTCATATACATCAATTTTGTTGAAGAACCCAAATACAAGCTGATTACCGAAGATGGCTACAAAACAGACGACATCATTAAGAACATATCGCGAATGGATCCGGCTAAACGCTTTATTCCGGGCGAAACACTGATTTTTTTCGATGAGTTGCAGGAATTCCCGGACATCGCAACGGCGCTCAAGTTTTTTCACATAGACGGAAGATTTGACGTGATTTGCAGCGGCTCGATGCTTGGAATCAATTATCGAAAGATTGAAAGCAACAGCGTAGGGTATAAAAGCGATTATGAAATGAAGTCCTTGGATTTTGAAGAGTTTCTTTGGGCGAAAGGTTATGAAGCAGATTTCGTTGAAGATATTTATCAGCACATGGTTCAGATGAAGCCGTTTAACGAGGTCTTGCTGAAAACGTGCCATAATCTGTTCTTGGATTATTGTATCTTGGGCGGGATGCCTGCCGTCGTCAAGGAATATATTGAAAAGGGAACGTTTGAAGGAACGCAGGAGATTCAGAAGCAACTCATTTTAGATTATAAAGAGGATATTCGCAAATATGCGGACGGCGTAGACCAGACACGGATTTTGAATATTTTCAATCAGATTCCGGTGCAGCTTGCGAAAGAAAACAAGAAATTCCAAATTTCTAAAGTGGCGTCCGGAGCGCGGTTCAAGGATTATCGGGGCTGTATAGAATGGCTGAATGACGCGGGAATTATCAATATTTGTTATTGCCTTCATTTCCCTGAATTGCCGCTTAGGGGAAACTATGACGATACAAAAATGAAGGTGTATTTTGCCGACAGTGGGCTGCTGGTGGCGCTCTTGGATGAAGAAGCACAGGAAGATTTGAGAGCGAATAAAAATCTTGGCGTATACAAGGGCGCACTGTATGAAAATGTCGTTGGAGAAGCGCTTGTAAAGAGCGGATATGAATTGTATTACTATAAGCGGGAGGATTCAACGCTGGAGGAAGATTTCTTTGTCAGGACGGCCTCCGAACTGATCCCCGTTGAAGTGAAGGCGAAAAGCGGAAAAGCGAAGTCCATGCAGGCGTTGATTGAGAATGACAGGTATCCTGAAATCCATCATGGAATCAAGCTGACGGGTGGCAACGTTGGATTCAGTGATCACGTTTATACCTTTCCGTATTTTTGCACGTTCCTGATGAAACGGTATTTGAAAAGCGATCCATTCAGCGGTTCAGAGGAGCGATGAAACTGAGAAATATGCCTAAAAGCGGAAAAACAAATGATCGAGCGCGGCTTGCAGAAGCTGCGCTTTTTGCATAGGAAGTATCGTCTTGAAAACAAAAACGCATTGTGATATACTGAAATGGATAAAATATGGTCTATTAAGCGTGGCTTCTGGAGATTTGTATCAAATATGATCCGTCGGAGGATGACATGAAGTTCGTTTGGGAAACGCCGGAAGAAATCGACAAAGCGTTGGCGCAGCGTTTGAGCCGCATCCGCAAGCGCCGCAATCTTTCACAGCAGGCGCTGAGCGAAAAGAGCAACGTAAGCTATGGCAGCATCAAGCGCTTTGAAACGACGGGGCAGATTTCGCTGAACTCGCTGACAAAGTTGTGTGTTGCACTGGACTGCGCGGATGAAATCAAAAATCTGTTCACGAATGTGGAATACGGCAGCATTGAGGAGGTTATCCGTGAAAGAACGTAAGCTCGAGGTCTACCTCGGCGAGCGATTTGTCGGAACGATGGCGCAGACCGCGGATCGGCGGGTAGCGTTCGCTTATTCGGAAGAATGGCTGGACAACGGCTTTGCAATCAGTCCGTTTTCGCTGCCGGTGGAGCAAAAGGTCTTTGTTCCGACGAGCCAAGCGTTTTCCGGACTGTGGGGCGTGTTTGCCGATAGTCTGCCGGATGCGTGGGGGCAGCTGCTGGTCGATCGGATGTTAAAGGCGTGGGGAATTCTTTCTGCGGATATGACGCAGTTGGAGCGTTTGGCGATCGTCGGCGATTCGGGAATGGGCGCGTTGGCGTATCGTCCGGCTTGGAATATCCAGCAGGATGCGACGATTGGCGATCTAGACGAGCTTTCCGCTCAATGTCATGCGATATTGAATCACGAGGATGCAGGCGATCTGGATGAACTGTTCCAAATGGGCGGCAGTTCCGGCGGCGCAAGACCGAAGATCATGACGGATGAGTGGATCATCAAGTTTCCGGCATCCGATGAGATGAAGGACAGCGGCACGATGGAAAAAGCCTATATGGATTGCGCCGCAGACTGCGGAATCATCGTGCCGGAAACCAAACTGATGCCGTCTGATGTGTGTGCGGGTTACTTTGCTGTAAAGCGGTTTGACCGAAGAAAGACGGATGGGCATATCGAGCGGCGGTACATGCTGACTGCGGCGGCGATTCTCGAAGTGGACTGGCGCACCGCCGCAATGGACTATCATACCCTGATGAAACTGACGAAGATTCTTTCTCTGGATAATCGGGAAGATTTGGAGCAAATGTACAGACGGATGTGTTTCAATGTCTTTGCGCATAATCGCGATGACCATGCGAAGAATTTCAGCTGGATCTATGACGAACAGATGGATTGCTGGCATCCGTCGCCGGCGTATGATTTGACGTGGAGCACGACCTACTTCGGAGAGCATAGCACGACGGTGGATGGAAACGGCAGGAATCCGGGGATGAAAGAACTGCTGGCAGTTGGAAAAGCGGCGGGAATGAACGCGAAGAACTGCAAAGTGATTGCCGAGGAGATTGGGGAAAAGACGCGGATGCTTGAAGCGACATACCGGGGATGGAAATCGTAGAATCTGCGTTTCAGTGAAAATGGATGACAGAAATGTGAATTGCTTTGAAACGATAACAGTATAGACGAGAGAGCGCGGCTTGAAAAGGCTGCGCTTTTTGCATATTGAGAAGGAAAACGAAAAAATGATGCTATGGTTGAGAGCGATTTTTCGAAAAGAAAACGAGCTACGAATTGCGATTTATTGATTTATATCCGACAAAAACGAAAAAAGGTGTAAATATGAGAAAATTTTTACGTCTATATAAGTGAGAAAGTTTAGATGAAAAGGTTGTGATTCCAGTGGATTAAGAAGGCATAAAAAAGTTTACGGAAATAGAGTCAGGCGAGGCTTGTACAGTTGGAATAAAGGAGCGGAACAACTTACCCATTATTTAAGGAGAGAGAACATGTTTAAGAAAATTCCTGCCTTAATGTTACTTTGCGCCATACCGTGGATAATAGGCATGACTAAACCGGTACGCGCGGAATACATCGGCATAAATGAACTCCAAACAGAAGCGAATATCGAGTGGAAAAAAGACTACGTTGACCGATATGGAAGGACAGTTAGCGTAGAGGTAACGCCAATCATTCCTCAAGTAGATAAAGTGCCGATTCAGATTATGGAAAATCAGATTCTACCTGTAGAAAATGTTTTGAACATTTATCCTCAATCAATGGTACAAGAAGAAATAGATAAAGTAGACGAGGAAGTTATCATACTACATTATCAGAATCAAGAAAGAAATGAAAGGGGAGCTGTATATATTTGTCAAGAAGGAGGAAAATTGGTTTTATTCGAATACGATGATCTGAATACAAAAATAAATAAAGAAACAACAAAATTAGAAAGCTTCAGCGGAACTCAGTATTGCTCAAATGAGGTCGATCGGTTATATCCATATTTAGACGGATATGATTTTACAGTTCAAGACAGTATAGATTATGCCAATCAAGAACTCGGAAAATTCTTCCCAGATTATGATTTGGATTTAGATATTACATGGGTGACGATTGTGCCCAATACCCGTCCATGCTATTATTGCAAATTGAGACAAAATGTTGATGGAATTCCTATTTTAATGGGTGCTGGAGATATAACGTATGGCACTGACGAAAAAGAAATGGGATTCAAATTTCCGAAAAGCTGGAAAACAAAAGGAGAAGAGTATTGGGGATGCTTTAGACCGCCAATATGGGATTTTATTGCGTATGTCGATGGTGGATATAAAATACAATTTCGACCGCTGAAAAAAGTTACTTCGGTGGTCGATGATGTGCCATTGTGTACGATTGATGATGTTATATCAAGCGTCGAAAAGCAAATTGAAAAGGGCAATATCCGCAATGTTTACGAGATGAGATTTGGATATTGCTGTTATCTTGACGAAAACGAACAAATCGTATTATATCCTGTATGGCAAATCGAGTGCGACTACTTCTTTAATCCGAAAGAAGAACAAAAGCATTACGCAGAAATGGAAGATGGGCAAGTAACGCTGGGACTGGATTATCATACGATGATTGTAAATGCTCAGACAGGCGAGTTCATGAATCCGGCTGATTTGAAAGATAATCTGTTAAAATGTCCCGATATCATTACTTGGAACGACATTACGAGATGAGAAAACACAGAATGAGGAGCTGTGGCAGCGGTGTTCTGCCAGTTCCTTTTTCATCGGCTGCATAAATTGTCAGCCTGTCCAACCCAAAAGACAGCATAGGCAAAACAAATTAGGTTGGCGGTCTTTCTGCATATAATTACATCTGGGTATATGCAGAAACATGAGCCTCTTTTTCGGTTACTGCACATATCTCCGCAAAAACATGTGCAGAAAGCATCGAAAATATCAATAGTTTTTACTGTTATTTAAGAAGAACTTCCTAATTTCAATTACTTTTTCGATACGCTCCATACTGACAGCATGGACTATCGAGCTATGATAAACCTGAAAGGATCATTCTGATCGCGAGATAAGAAAATTCAATCTCAGCAACTTGGGGACGCTCCGACAACGAGCGTCCTTTTTGTATTCATCGGAAAGGAGAAAACATGGATACGCAAATTATCAGTCTGGCAAACCAGAAGGGCGGCGTAGGCAAAACAACGACCTGCGCCAATTTGGGTATTGGTTTGGCGAGAGAAGGAAAGCGCGTGCTGTTGGTGGACTGCGATCCGCAAGCCAGCCTGACGCTCAGTTTGGGATGGAGGAAACCGGAAACCCTGCCGGTGACGCTGGCTACGTTCATGGGCAGAGTTCTTCAGGAACAGCCCGTTCATGCCGAAGAAGCGATTCTGCATCATGCGGAAGGGGTGGACTTGATTCCCGGCAGCATTGCCTTATCCGGCGTGGAAGCGTCGCTGGATACACGGCAGAATGTGCTGAAACGGGTGCTGGACGATTGCAGAAAAGACTACTCCCATGTGCTGCTGGACTGTATGCCGTCGCTGGGCATGATGACGATCAACGCACTGGCGGCGGCAGACAGCGTGCTGATACCGACCATACCGCATTATTTGTCGGTAGATGGACTTGGTAAGCTGATGGAAAGCATCGTCAGGATGCGCCGGGGATTGAACAGGGGGCTGCGGGTTGAAGGAATTCTCATTACAATGGCAAGCCGCACGACGTATGCCCGTGAAATCAGCGAATTGCTTCGGACACAGTACGGAACGAAGATTAAAGTGTTTGATACCGTAATTCCGCACTCCATCAGAGCGGCAGAGTGCAGTGCTGAAGGGAAAAGCATCTTCGCGTATGATCCGAAGGGCAAGGTCGCGCAGGCGTACAACGCGCTGACGAAAGAGGTGATTCAGCATGAAAAGCAGCGCCAGAAACATCGAGCTGAAATCGGTCGATGATCTTTTTGCGACGGAAGAAAGCAGAGCGGATGCCCAGCGGGAAAAGGTGCAGGAAATCCCGTTGGGTGAACTGCATCCGTTCAGAAATCATCCCTTCAAGGTTAAGGACGATGCGGCGATGCAGGACACAGTGGACAGTGTGCGCGAGTATGGCGTGCTTGTCCCCGCGATTGCACGTCCTGACCCAAACGGCGGCTACGAGCTGATTGCTGGACACAGGCGGCATCATGCATCCGAGCTGGCAGGCAAGGAAACCATGCCGGTCATCATTCGTGACCTCGACGACGATGCTGCCACGATCATCATGGTGGATAGCAATTTGCAGCGTGAGGAGCTGCTGCCGAGTGAACGGGCTTTTGCCTATAAAATGAAGCTCGAAGCACTCAAACATCAAGGCGCACGGACAGATTTAACTTCTGTCCAACTTGGACAGAAGTTGAGTGCTAGAGATCAAGTGGCAAAAGCTGCTGGAGAAAGTGCGATTCAAATTCAACGATTTATTCGTCTGACAGAACTGATTCCTGAAATCCTAGACATGGTGGATGAACACAAAATTGCGCTTAACCTTGCTGTTGAGTTATCCCATTTGAAAAAGGAGGAGCAGACGCTTCTGCTTGAAGCGATGGACAGCGAACAGGCAACGCCGTCGCTTTCTCAGGCACAACGATTAAAGAAATTCAGCCAGCAGAAGATGCTTTCCCTTGATGTGATGCGGGCAGTCATGAGCGAAGAAAAGAAAACCGACCTTGATCGGGTGACACTGAAAAACGAAACGCTGCGCAAGTATTTTCCGAAATCCTACACGCCAAAGCAAATGGAAGATACCATTATCAAGCTGCTGGAAGGCTGGTATAAAAAGCGGCAGCTTTCGCAGGAACGGTGATGAATCATAAGTGCTTGCGAAATCATAAGCGACGTGATAAAATAAACTTGAAATAGAGCATGGACGGATGAAATGATGGCTCAAAGGAGAGAAAAAACATGTCCATTCAGGATACGGCAACCAAACAGTATGTTTCGGAAGCGGAAGTGTTTGCAGATGCCTTTAACTATCTGATTTATGATGGCGAACAGGTGATTAAGCCGGAACAGCTGACCGATATGGATACAACGCAGTATGTGATTCCATATCATGAGGATGAGAAAGGCAAGCCGGAAGCGGCGCAGAAATACCGCGATACGCTTAAAACGCTGGCGGTTAAAACGGATGATCGGTACACCTATCTCGTGCTGGGAATAGAGAATCAGAGCCATGTGCATTATGCCATGCCGGTTCGCAACATGCTATACGATGCCATGCAGCTCGAAAAGCAGGTGCGTGATCTGGCAAGCCAGCATCGTAAGGAAGGAAAAAATGGTACATCGGAAGAATATCTTTCTGGTATGAAGAAAGAAGATCGGCTGTCCCCTGTGATTACGCTGGTCATTAACTTTGGCGGAAAGAAATGGGATGCGCCGCTCAGCCTGCGCGAGATGTATGGCGAGCAGCCCGAAAAAGTCCTTCCGTTTATTCAGGACTATCGGGTTTTCATGATTGACCCGATGGAGATGGGCGACAATGACCTTCAGAAGCTGAACAGCAGTCTGCGTGAAGTGCTGGCGTATATTAAATACCAGCGGGATAAGGCACGGATGGAAAAATTGCTGAATGAGGATTCAAAGTTCAGCTGTCTGGAAACAAACGCGGCTCTGGTTATCAATGCTATGACGAACGCGGGAATTGCGATTGACCCGAACAAGGAGGTTGTAAATATGTGTGAAGCGATTCGACAAATGGTTGATGAAGGAATTTCTATGGGACAAAAACAAGGAAGTCTGAATGAAAAAATGACTATTGCTCGTCGTTTGCTCGAACTGAAAATGCCTGAAGAACAGGTGATTAGTGTAACTAAGCTGACAAAGCAGGAAGTCGAAGAATTGAGCAAAACAATCAAACAGTAAAGGATATGCTCAAGTGCATTGAAGGTGAAAATACGAGTATGTGTGAAGCAATTCGACAAATGGTTGATGAAGGAATCATGCTGGGTGAGAAACAAAGAGCGTTGGATATTGCACGACGTATGATTGAAATGAAATACTCTAAGGAGCAGATTGTTGATATAACGAAGCTGACGAAACAGGAAGTTGAAGAATTGAGCAAAACAATCAAGCAGTAAAGGCTATGCTCAAGTGCTTTGAAGGTGAAAATACAAGTATGTGTGAAGCGATTCGACAAATGGTTGATGAAGGAATCATGCTGGGCGAGAAGCGCGGCGAAGAACGTGGCGAGAAGCGCGGCGAAATGCAGAAGACACTCGCTATTGCTCGTCGTATGCTTGAAAAAAACTACCCCATGGAGCAGGTTGTTGATCTAACGATGCTGACAAAGCAGGAAGTTGAAGAATTGAGCAGAACGATCAAGTCGTGAAATATAATGATAATTAAGTGAATATGAAAAACTGCTCGCCGAAAAAAGCGGGCAGTTTTACGTTTCTATGAAGGTAAATAAACCTTAGATCATCCAAATCGGAATAATATAGTTTTCTTTATCGATGGCACCAAGAGCGGGCTTCATGCAAAGGATAGCCCCTTTTCCGCGAGGAGTGGAAGCCTTATCGAGCAGAGAAAACACTTTTGTCAGTTCGTTGCCGGGATTGGCAGTTTTTTTGATTTCAAGAGGATTTAGGATACCGTCATGCTCCAGTACGATATCAATTTCCTTGGCATCTTTATCCCGGTAATAGTACATGAAAGGCTCTTTTCCACTATTCAAATAGGTTTTTGCAATTTCAGAAACAACGTAATTTTCCAGAATTGCGCCGTTCATAGCACCAGCTTCGAGCGTTTCGGCATTACTCCATTTTGTTAGATAGCAAACCAACCCGGTGTCGTAAAAATAGAGTTTAGGCGTTTTTACAAGACGTTTGAGCAGATTGTTCGAGTAAGGATGAAGATAAAAGATCAAGCCGAGCGTTTCCAAAATGCCGAGCCAGTTTTTGGCTTGCTGTTGGTTGATGTCGGCATCTTGAGCGATATCGGCGACATTTAACATCTGACTGCAACGAGCCGCAACAGAGGTGATAAAGCGAAGAAATTTCAAAGAGTCAATGAAATCAGAAAGATCTTTAACATCGCGTTCAATGTATGTGCTGATGTAACTGCTGTAAAAAATCTGGCTGTTACTGACAGAACCACTGAGCAACGCAGGCATGGAACCTTTGAAGATACGCTCAAATAGGGCATGCGCATCGGCGGCTTGCCGGTGCTTTGCACGCTCAGTCAGACTTTCAAGATCAACAGTGAAGGGAGTGACGGATTCGCCGCAGCTTTCCGCTTGTGTTAAGCAGGTCATGGACAAGACTGCAACACGTCCTGCAAGGGACACATGAATGCCCTGCAACGACTTGAAGATATGTGAACTGGTTAGCCAGAAAGAACCGGGTGTGTGATGTTGATCGATATAGATTTTGATGTATGTGAATAATTCAGGCGCATATTGAACTTCATCAATCAAGATGGGTGGTTTGTGGAGCTGCAAAAAAAGTTCGGGATCGCTTTTTGCTAAGGCTCTTTCACTCAAGTTGTCAAGCGTTACATAGCTGCGCTCGGAACCTTCCATCAGCTTCATCAGCATGGTGGTTTTACCGACTTGACGCGGTCCCGCGAGAAGTATGACAGGATATTCCAGTGTCACTTCTTGAACGATTTTCTCTAAATTTCGCTTGATATAAGGCATGTAAAGCACCTCTGTTGGTTAATTTACGAATAGGTATAGAGATAAAACAAAAAACGACGCATATTGAAACGTCGTTTTGAAGTTAATCGTCGGATTCGATCAATGCAGGTTGATATTCGGGAATAAAGAAACAGCAGGTACATAGAACTGGAACTTTAGATTCAGAGGCGATCCAATTCAGTTCAGATTCTAAAATGGCGGATTGGTTAAAAGGAGAGTTATTGTTGAGAGAATGGGTTAAATAGAGCGCTTTTTCGATGTTTTGATGAATGACAATGTTACAAGTTTTACGGTTTGATGCACAAAGTTGATAGTTTTTTGCATATTTTTCGTTCTGCACACGCTGTTTATAGGCTTTGCGCCTCAATTCATCCATAGAAGCAAAGCGCTCGTCATAGTTAGCATCCGGAAGTGATTTGAGGTGATAAAATGATTCAACCATTGGATAGTTCAGATATAGCTTTCCCATGTCGGAAGATTCATGAAAAAAATCGATCATTTTACGGATTTTATCAGGAGAAAAACCGGTGTCTTGAGGATCGAGATCAAAAACAAGATAAATATCAGAGTAATGTTCATCGAAGATGTATGCATGGTCTGGATTTTTATCTCTTGATTTAAGAAGAAGCAATAGATCAAGATTTTCAGGATCGTCGCCAGAATCAAAAAAATCCTTATATAGTCTGTAAATATTGGTACAATACGGGATGATTTCATAATCTATATTCAGATTATAGACAGTAAGCAGCCGACACATTACAGCTATATCTGCTTTTTCTCCTTCGACTAGAAGAAGTATTTTTCGTTTAGACATCAAATTCACCACTCATATACAGCTTTTCGAGGTTGTGCCCAGCACGGAGTTCACGCTTTGTTGCATTAGCAAATGATGTGAGTCTACCGTCTGAAAGAATGAAATAGCAGTCTGGACGCATAATGCGATTAGAAAGCAGATTGGTATTGTGTGAAGTAAGAATTGCCTGACAGTGCGGCATTTTCTCAATCAATTTGACAATGGTTTCAGATAGTTCGTAGTGATAATAGGCATCGAATTCATCAATAAACATAAGGGAAATATCCGGGCAAGTTTCAGTAAAGTAGAAATAGGTGTAAAGAGCACGCGTTCCACTTGATGCAACCATAAAAAACGGAAGAGGGGAAGGCGTATCAAAATAAAGTTTTTTCTTTCCTTCCGGTGTGGTTTTTGCGACGAGGTTTTCTTCTACGCCGGCAACGTGTAGAAAATCTTCAAGTTTCTTAATACGGTCTCCTTCAAAAATAAAGTCATAGTAATCAGAACTTCTTGATTTATAGCCAATGTAGCGATTTTCGTCGAGAGAACGAAACCAAAGCATGTGGGAAATAAAAGACATCATCTGATAAAGAGGATGATTGTCTGGCAAAGCAGAGTTTGTGATGGCATATTTGAGCAGTGAATCGCTGCCTCTGAAGTTCAGGTTGAGAGTAGGAATTAGCTTTTCGAGTCCGGATAAATTTCCCCGTTTCTCAGCATAATTGTATTCAAATAGCAGATCATCATTAAGAATAACACGTTCATATACCAAATCTTGATTAGCATTTTTACGGTATAAATAATCAATTTGATAAGGAGTGAAAACAAAAACATATCGGAATTCAGCAAATTCGAGTTTTGATTCGGAATTGAGATAAAAGTTGTATAACCCAGGTGTGACATTGTTTGTAGTCATGTGGGAGACAATGTCAAATAAGGCAAGCCCAAGGTTGGATTTGCCAGAAGCGTTTTTTCCGTATACAATCAGTTTTTGAAGAAGATTGTTACAGATACAGTTTTCGTTGAACTGATAATTCTTAACATCGGAAAAGTCAATTCGAATAGGAGAAAGAAAATTTTTAAAGCCTGATACTTCAAAGAGTTTCAGCATGTATAATCACCCTTTCAAGAACATTCTAAACGAGATAAATCTGAGTGTCAATAGGAGTCCGTAAAAAAATTACGGATATTTCAATAAAAGTATAGGCAGAAGCAAGATGAACTATGCGGCGTTTTTGACGAAGGGAGGTGAAACGCAATGACCGTAGTCTTTCGAGTTGTCAAAACCAAAAACTACACGATGATGTCCAATCAGCATTTAAAGGATAAACGCCTGACACTCAAAGCAAAAGGGCTGATGTCGGTGATGCTGTCCCTGCCGGAGAACTGGGATTATACGCTGCGGGGGCTGTCGGCAATCAGCAAAGAGGGCGTGGACGCGATCAGCGAAGCCGTCAAGGAATTGGAGCGTTCGGGCTATGTGATCCGCAACCGAAAGAGAGACGAGCGCGGACGGCTGAGCGGGACGGAGTACCTGATCTACGAGGACTGCCGCATGAACAGCCAGCCTGCGCAGGACGCACCTAAGCCGGAAAAACCAAAACGGGAAAATCCAAGACTGGAGAATCCGGTTCAGGAAAAGCCTGTGCAGGAGAATCCAAAGCAGGAAAAACCTGAACAGGAAAATCCCGCACAATTAAATACGAATAGATCAAACACGAATTCAGAAAAAACGTATCCACCAAATACTCAGGGAGAAAATCCTTATCCATCAATCCATCTCAAGGAAAGGCAGGAAGATGTTGCGGCGATTCGGGACAGCGTGCGGTCGCAGATTGGGTATGACTGCCTTGTCACGCCGTATAACCGGGATCGGATGGATGAGATCGTCGAGCTGATGGTGGAAATCCTCTGCACCGGCAGGGAAACAATCACGATTTCCGGGGCGGAGTATCCCGCCGAGCTGGTCAGAGAGCGGATGCGCAAGATCAACAGCATGCACATCGAGTACATCTTCGGCTGTCTTGAGCAGAACGCGAGCCGCGTCCGCAACATCAAGAAATATCTGCTGACCACGCTGTTCAACGCGCCCGCGACAATGGGCAACTATTACGACGCGCAGGTGCGATACGACCGGCGAAAGCGGGAGGAAGATTATGAAAACTGGCTCGATGAGCTTTAGAAGGGAGTGGTGTCCATGAAAAACTATTTTCAATTCGCCTGTGAACTCGAACCCATTGACCGATTTCCCGGCTGCATGAGCAAAGACGACCTGCTTGAGAACCTGCTGCGGCAGGATACGCAAGCAGGTTTTCTTTTGCCCGAAAAGCGGACGGAAACCGCGCTTCGGGTGATGCAGCTGGAGCAGGAAGCCGAGCAGCGGACGTGCGAGATCAGCGGCGGCTGGTTTCCCAGACGGGTGCTGTTCTTCGCCGTGCCGCCGGTGGACGGAAAAGCCTGCCAGCTCTGCGCGTTGACGCAGATTGAATCCGGCAGGTGTTACCTGTTTACGCCGGACTGTACCCCGATTTTGGTCTACGCCATACAGGGCAGGAAGCTGTACTGCCTGTGAGAAAGGAGGAACATCATGAAGCAAAAACATGCGGATTCGCCCTCGGCTTTTCTTGCGGCGGCAATGGCTGTGACGGGCGCGGCGATGCTGCTCTGTCCGCTCATCGGGCAGAACACGGAAATGAATCGGAGCGCGGCAGAATATGACGACCTGCGCGTTCAGCTCAAAAGCGAGGAACCGGCGCAGGCAACGGACGCGCCTGCACAGGATAAAAGTGCCCTGCGCGTACTGCTTGGTTTCCAAGGCGCAACGCAAGAACCGCTTAAACTGCCCAAAACGGATGAATCCCCGCCTGAAATCGACATCGGGACAGGAGCAGACTTTGCGGCGTGTTTGGCACAGAACGACGATTTCATCGCATGGATCAGGATTCCCGGCACGAACGTGGATTATCCCGTCGTCTGGACGGATGACGCCGAGTATTACCTGCATCACACGTTCACAGGGAAGCAGGGCGCGGCGGGAACGCTGTTTTCGCTGATGAAAACGGATTACAGCATCCCCAGCCGCAATATCGCCATTTACGGGCATCATCTCAAATCCACCGGCGAGAAGATGTTCACGTCGCTCATGCGGTACAAGGATGCGGATTTCTATGCCGGACACGAAATCGTGCTGCTCGATACGCTGTATGAAAGCGGATCATACCGCATTTTCGCCGTGCTGAATTTTCACAGCGGCGAGTGGGACGCTTCACAGGCGGATTTTGAAAGCGACGCGGCATTTCTGGAATTTATCCGGTACGCCCGGCGGAACGCACTGTACGACACGGGCGTGACGGTCGGCGCGGAGGATTCCATTCTCACGCTGATAACATGTGACCGAAGCTATGGCGGCAGGACGGGACGGCTTGCAGTCGTGGCTGTACTTGAAAAAAGCAGGAGGAACTTATGAAACACAAAATCAAACGTCTTTTGTCTTTGCTGCTGTCGCTGGTGATGCTGACGGCGGCTCTGCCTACGTCGATATGGGCGGAAGAAACGGGGTTTGCCCAAGCAACAGGCGCGGAAGCAGAGCTTCCGAACGAGCCGGAAGAAACAGCCGAGCCGGAACCGCCGACTGAATCACCGGAAGCAACAGGCGAGCCGGAGCTTCCAAGCGAACCGACGGAACTGCCGTCGGAAATCGAAACGCCGGAGGGCACGGCAGAGCCGACCCCGCAGGTTACGGAAGAACCCCTGCCAACGCCCGAACCCGAAGCGGCATATCAGGCGGGCATGTTCGTTCTCGTCACGGAAAATACGCGCGTGTTTTCGGATGTGGATGAAACGGCGGACGAGGCAGACGGCGAGTTGTACGACGGCAGTTTTGTCCGCACCGCAAACGTCCGGGTGGAAGAAGTCCGGCAGGACGGCATGGGGCGAACATGGCTGCTGGTGCGCTATCTGTACGGCGAGGAAGAACCCGATGGAGAGATGGCGTGGACGGACACGGCAACGGTCTGGGTGCTGGCAGAGGAAACCCAGCCGTCCGATGCGGCAGATTATGATGTGACGGCTTACGCCTTCCCGTTTACGCCGGTGGAGCTGTACGCGGCGAATAACCCGCCGAGATTGCAGACGCTCAGCGGCAACACAGGCGAGTTTTACGCGGGACAGACGGTATATGCCTATTCCGTGCATGACGACGTGCAGATTGCGTCGCTCAAAAACTATGGCGCGATTTACGCGACAAGGCATTACATCAACGAGCATGTGGTCTATTGCCTTGAACACACGATGAACAGCCCCGGCATCAGGAACAACCCGGACGGTCCGTATCATGTGGTTGATCTGGCGCAGTACGGGCAGACGCAGGGTTACTCCGGCATCATATACAGCGAAAAGACGATGCACGCCATCGGCTGGGTACTGCGGCACACGTTTCCCTTCATGGGGATTGACCGGTATGAGGATGAATGCCTTGAATGGTCGAGAGCGGCGGGGCAGTTCGCCATACGCGAGGTCATCAAACAGCTGGAAGGTTCACAGTATGTCCGCGATTATTGGCGTATGGATGATTTTTACCGCGCAACAGGTCAAGCGCCCAAGGAATATCTCGAATATGCGCGCTGGCTGGCGGCAAATGCCCTGACCTATGCGCAAATGACCGGCGAAATCACGGTGTCGAATGTGTCCGTATCCGTCGCCAACGGCGTATGCACCGGCACGGCGACGCTGACCACGGACGCACCGCGCATCCGCATCCGCCGCTCGGTCGGAACGATTACCGGCTATACGGGCGGCGAGGACGGCACATACGTCTATCTGAACAGCGGCGATACCATTACCGTTTCCAAAGCAGGAAGCGGTTTTTCTTTTACCGCGGAATCCGTTTCGACGGAGGAGCTGGAAGCCAATTTTCTGGTCGCCGTGCCGGATGCGAGTGTGCAGAAGGTCGTCATTCCGCAGCGGGGATCGCCGTATCCGCTCAAGTCCACGGAAATCCGCTTTGATATGCCGAACGGCGCACTGGTCGTGACTAAGACGGATGCGGCAAGCGGCGCGGTGCTGGCGGGCGCGACGTTCGAGCTGACGAACGCTTCCGGCACAGTTGTGGCGACGCAGACCACAGGCGCGGACGGTGCGGCGCACTTTGATAACCTTCCGGCAGGAAATTATACCGTGCGCGAAATCAACGCGCCGACGGGATATCTCGTCGCTGTGCCGGATGGTCAGAGCGTGACCGTCACGGCAGGCGAAACGACGGGCGCGGCGTTCGCGGATGAACGGATTCGGGGCAGAATCCGTATCGCCAAGACGGACAGCCTGACGAAAGAACCATTGGCAGGCGCGGAGTTCACCATTACACGCACAGACGGAACGGGAACGCCCATCGTGCTGACCACCGACGCAAACGGCAATGCCGAAACAGACTGGCTGGATTATGGGCGATATCGCATGACGGAGAGCAAAGTTCCCGCGCACTATGAAACCAGCGGCTTTTCAACCGAAATCGACTGCACGGAAAACGGAAAGACCTATCTCATCGAGGTCGAAAACGAGCCGACGAAGGGCTTCATCCAGATCGTCAAGACCGACGCGCTGGACGGCAGACCGATTGAGGACGTGCAGTTCGATATCGTGGACGCGGGCGGCAACGTTGTCGGCACAATGACCACGGATGCAAACGGCGCGGCAACGTCGCCCGCATTGTTCAAGGGACAATATACCGTGCGCGAGCATGAAAACCCGACGGGCTATGTGGCGGAACTGGCGCAGCAGGACGCGGCGGTGAATCCGGACGAAACGACATATCTGGGCGCGAGCAATCAGCCGATTCAGGGCAGGATCAGGATCGTCAAGCGGGATCAGCTCACAAAAGAACTGCTGGCAGGCGCGGAGTTTACCGTCACGCGGCTCAGCGGTCTGCCATCTCATCAAGGAGCGGGCGACGGCGAGGTCGTCGCGGTCATTACGACGGATGCGGAAGGTGTTGCCGAAACCGGCTGGCTGACGTGGGGAACCTACCGCGTGACGGAAAGCAAAGTGCCGGAGCATTTCGTGGACACGGGCTTTTCAGCGGATATCGTCATTGACGAGGAAAACTTCAAAACCTGCGAGCTGGAAGTCGAAAATGAGCCGACCAAAGGCTTTATCCGCCTGACCAAAACCGATCGGGCAAACGGCAACCCGATTGCGGGCGTGAAGTTTGATATCTATGAAAACGACGAATACGGAAATGCACTTGTCGGCAGCATGACGACCGGCGCGGACGGCGTGGCAATCTCCGAGCTGCTGCGCAAGGGACGCTACATCGTGCGCGAGCATGGCGCGACAAAGGGATACGTTTTTGAAGAAATCGCGCTGGACGCGACGGTCAAACCCGACGAAACGACCGACCTTGCGGCGACGAATCAGCCCGTTCGGGTCAAAATCAGGATTTATAAGCGCGATAAGGACGAATATGCAGGCGATAATCCCAACAGCAAAAATCGAAAGACCCTGCCCAGACAGGCGAGCATCGACCCGCCGAAATCACGCGGCGACGGCGAGCTGACCGGCGCGGTCTTTCAGGTGCTGGCGGGCGCGGCAATCAAGGACAGACAGGGCAACGTTCTGTTCAAAAAAGGCGATACCGTCGTGGATGTGCTGACGACGGCGGGCGAGGATGCGAGTGCTGCAACGGGCGAGTTGTGGCCGGGGCTGTATGAAATCGTGGAGTTGACCCCGCCAAAGGGCTATCATCCGAGCGAAAAACACATCTTCGTCGATACCGTCAGCGCCGCAGGGCAGTCTGAAGAAGCCGTCGTGGAATATGAAGGGCTGAAAACCAACACCATCCGGCTGGGGGCGCAGGCTATCGTCAAGATTTTAGGCGACGACCACGACGACCCTGCCCCGGATCGCGTCGAGCAGCCGGAAGCGGGCGCAGAGTTCAATGTGTATCTCAAAAGTGCGGGCAGCTATGAAAACGCGCGTCCGTTTGAGCGCGATCATCTGGTGACGAATAAGCGCGGATACGCCAAGACCAAGGCGCTGCCCTACGGCATCTATGTGCTGGAGCAAACGAAGGGCAAAGAGGGCTATGAAATCAAAGGCGCGATTGAGTTTGAAATCGACGGGACAGAGGATATCCAGAACCCGCCGCCGCTGACACTCAGCGACCGACCGATTCTCTACCGCCTGCGTATCCTCAAGACGGATCGCGAAACGGGCAAGACCATCACGCTGGCGCATACGTCGTTTAAGCTCAAGGACGCAAACGGCGAAACGGTGCGCCAGACGGTGCATTATCCGACCGAAAAGGAGATCGACACGTTCACCACGGATGAAACGGGCGGCGTGACCCTGCCGGAAACGCTCAGGTGGGGCTTGTACTACATCGAGGAGATTTCCGCGCCGGAAGGATACCTGATTCGGACGGAATCTCTGCCCGTGATGATCGGGCATGACGGCGACGAACCCGGGCAGACGTATGAACTGAACATCGAAATGCAGGATGAGCCGGTCAAGGGACAGATTCTCGTGCAAAAGACCGGCGATATGCTCGTCGGCTTTGAAACCATGAACGCATATGGCTATGCGGTGCAGAAGCCGGTGTATGAACAGCGGAATCTGGCAGGCGCGGTCTTTGAACTGCGTGCCGCTGAGGAGATCGTCGGCAGGGACGGAACGGCGTGGTACGCCGAGGGCGAGCTGGTCGATACGATCATCACGACGGCGGGCGGCGAGGATGCGTCCAAACTTCTGCCGCTGGGCAGATATACGCTGACCGAGGTCAAAGCGCCGGAAGGATACGCGCCGGATGATGCGCCGCGCGAAATCGAGCTGGCGTATGCGGACGATCAGACCCCGCTTGTGAAGATCCGCGTGGAGGTCGGCAATACCTATCTTCTCGCCGCCATTACGCTGCACAAGGAAGCCGAAGTCATTCGCACGACGGAAGCAAACGGTGAAGTGCTGCGGACGCTGCACAGCGAGCCGGGCGAAGGCTTTGTGTTCGGGCTGTTCAGCGAGCGGGATATCCATGAAAACGGCGTGACCCTGCTGGCAGATACGCTTGTGGCTGTCGGCACGACCGATGAAAACGGCAGGCTGACGTTTGACGGCACATTTCCGCATGGCGACTACTATGTGCGCGAGCTGCAAGCCAAGACAGGCTGGAAGCTCAATCCAAACCGTTTTCCGATTACGCTTGAGCCGGGCGGCGACGCGGTAATCCGCGTCGAGCTGGCGCAGCCCATCTATGACGAGCTGGTTTATACGCCCGTGACGCTGACCAAAACCGATATCACCGGCGCGAAAACCGTTCCGGGCGCACAGATCGAGGTCAGAAACGAGCAGGGCGAAATGATTTACCGCGCCACGACCGACGCGAACGGCGAAATCCCGGATATCCCCGTTACGCCGGGAACATACACCTTCCGCGAAATCCTTACGCCGAGCGGCTATGCGCTCAATGAAGCCGAAACGCGCTTCACGGTGGACGAGCAGGGAAATGTCACGGGCAACACGATGCTGCGCGACGACTATACCCGCGTACAGCTCCGCAAGCAGGACGAAAACGGCGCGCCGCTTTCCGGCGTAGAGTTTGCGCTGGTCACGGAAACAGGTATGCGCCTGACGACCGCCGTTTCGGACGCAAACGGGTTGGTGACGTTTGAAAAAATCCCGTATGGCAGATATACCGTCGAGGAAACCCAGCCGCTCCCCGGCTATTTCAAAGCCGCCGTGCATGTCCATCTGACGGTGGACGGTACGTTTGTCAACCCGAACGAGCCGCTGGAAACCGTCACCAATACGCCGATGCGCCTTGCGTATAAGAAGGTGGATACATCCGGCAGACCGCTTGCGGGCGTGGAGTTCAGCCTGATGAACGCCGCAACCAACGTCGTGACCGAGGTGGCGACGAGCGATGAAAACGGCGAATTTATCTTCCGTCACATCGACTACGGTGACTGGATTATCCGCGAAACCGCCGCGCCCAATGGATACAGGCGCATGGAGGACATGCTGCTGCATATCGGCGAGGACTTCGTGCAGCCTGAGCCGATTACGCTGGTCAACGTGCCAAGCAGCTATATGTTCATGAAGATGGATGGCGACGGCAATCCGCTTTCCGGCGTGAAATTCGTGCTGGAAGATGCAGACGGAAATGTGCTGCGCGAGATGGAGAGCGGCGAGGACGGCACGGTGCTGCTTGAAAATCTCGATGACGGCAGGTACGTCATCCGCGAAACCGAAGCGCTCCAAGGGTATGCGAAAACCGAGGACACGCTGACGTTCACCATCGACGAAAGCTACGTTGTTCCCGAAGAAATGCCCTGCCTTGTCAATGAAAAGAAGGACGAAAAGCACGATATTCAGACCGGCGTGGATATTGAGCTGACCCCGATGATGACGGAGGGCGCGGCACTGCTGCTGCTTGCCGGAATTATCCTGATCGGGCACAGGCTGGCGGACAGAAAACGGAGGAAAAAGTAAGATGCGGTATCTGCTGCACAGGCTGGCGGTGCCGCCGTAAGCCGCTTGTGAAATCAGAGAAAGGAGTTGATTTTCTTGCAGGAAGAAGTTGAAATGCGCACCGTTACGATGGCATTTCATGCGAGCAAATTCTCAGGAAGGGTAATGAAAAACGGCATAGCAAAGCTGCTTCACGCCATGCATGGCAAATTGACTGTGCCGCATGGCAAGCAGTCTGTCCGACAGCTTGCACGGCAAAATCAGGGCATGACCAACATCGAGATCGACGATCCCGATATCCATGCCTTTGAACGCATTGCGCGTAAATATGGCGTGGACTTCGCCGTCAAGAGGGCGAAAAGTGATGAAACGAAATATCTCGTTTTCTTTAAAGCCCGCGACGCGGACGCGCTGACGGCAGCTTTTCAGGAATATACAGATTGGCGCGTTCGTCAGGCAGAGCACCCGTCTCTGATGGAAATCCTGAATGAGATGAAGGAAAGGGTTGCCCGGACTGCCCCGACGCGCAAGGCGGAAAGGGAGAGGACGCGATGAAAAGAAAATGGCTGCATGAACTGCCGTATCTGCTGATTGCGCTCTACGCAACGAAAATCGGACAGGCATGGCGGCTGGCAGAAGGAACGGATGCGGCGTATAAGCTGCTGAGCCTGATGGACAGCCTTTCTGCGTCGTTCGCGTCGCCCCTGCCGAGCTTTGAGCTGCATGACTTATGCATCGGGCTGCTGCTGGGCGCGTGCTTTCGTCTGTTCATTTTCATTAAAGAAAGTGAAAAAAAGAAGTATCGCAAAGGGCGTGAGTATGGCTCGGCACGCTGGGGTACGCCGGAGGATATCAAGCCCTTTATCGATCCCGTGTTTGCCAACAACGTGATTCTGACGCAGACGGAACGGCTCACGATGAGCAGCCGCCCGAAGAACCCGGCGTATGCCCGCAACAAAAACGTATTGATTATCGGCGGCTCTGGCAGCGGCAAGACGAGATTTTTCGTCAAACCGAATCTCATGCAATGCGTGTCGGACAAATATCCCTGTTCGTTTGTTGTGACCGACCCGAAGGGCAGCATCCTCGTTGAATGCGGCAGCTTGCTTCAACGAAGCGGCTACCGCATCAAGGTACTCAACACAATCAATTTCAAAAAGTCGATGAACTATAATCCGCTGGCGTATATCCATAGCGAAAAGGATATTTTGAAACTGGTAAACTGCCTGATTCTCAATACAAAAGGAGAGGGTAAAAGCAACGACCCCTTCTGGGAAAAGGCGGAAACGCTGCTCTATACCGCCCTGATCGGCTATTTGTATGGCGTTGTTCCGGAAGGAGATCGAAACTTTGCGATGCTGGTCAGCATGATTAACGCGATGGAGGTTAGGGAGGACGACGAAGATTTCAAGAATCCCGTCGATCTGATGTTTGAAGCACTGGAAGAACGCGAACCGGAACACTTTGCTGTGCGGCAGTATAAGAAATATAAGCTGGCGGCGGGCAAGACGGCAAAAAGCATTTTAATTTCCTGCGGTGCGCGGCTGGCTCCCTTTGACATCCCGCAGCTTCGTGAAGTCATGGCCTATGACGAATTGGAGCTTGACCGCATCGGAGATCGGAAAACGGCGGTATTCTTCATCATTTCCGATACCACGCAGACCTACAACTTTTTAGTGGCGCTTGCATTTTCGCAGATGTTCAACCTCCTGTGTGAACGGGCGGACAATGTTCACGGTGGCCGCCTGCCGCACCATGTACGGGTGCTGTGGGACGAGGCAGCCAACACGGGACAGGTGCCCCAGCTCGAAAAGCTGGTCGCGGTTATCCGCTCCCGCGAGGTGAGTCTTTGCCTGCTGTATCA
>ERZ773235.1105-NODE-1105-length-29957-cov-6.617250_pt1 | contig 29957 bp, 27 predicted proteins | sample MGYA00580522_ERZ773235 | MGnify/ENA primary metagenome ERZ773235 (study PRJEB29015, sample SAMEA2737797) | human gut metagenome | biome: human gut; feature: human-associated habitat; material: faeces | place: China | collected 2012 ...
ATTTTTTAATAAAATAAGCCATGCAATATATCAAAATTGCATAGCTATATATTAACACGTTTTTTCCCTAATTTCAACATAAATCGTTCGACAAAATTCGAGTTTATTTCTACAATAATACTACATTATTTTGTTCCAAACTTTTTTGCACATCAATAACTCTTTGATTTGCAGAGCCTTTCCATTTTAAAGTTGGATTATGTAATTCATCTACATATTGACCATCTACTAGTACATCTAAGTATTTTACAACATCTTTATCTTTTAAGTCTTTATCAAATAGATATCCTGACCAAGCCCATAAATTTTTGTTAGGAAATTTTTCCTTAAATGATTTTGCAAGTTTTGTAGTTCCATCAATATTTTTAGGGTTCATTGGTTCTCCTCCTAATATTGATAATCCTTCTACATTTTCATTTTCACATAATTCTAAAACTCTTTTTATTGTATCATCAGTAAATTCTTTACCTCCATTAAAATCATGTGTTTCTTTATTAAAACAATTTTTGCAATTGAAAGTACATCCTTGCATAAATATTGATACTCTTACACCTGGGCCATCTGAGATGTCCATTTTTCTGATTTTGTTATATCTCATTTGTTTTTACCTCTATTCATCGTTTAATGTTTTATTCTTTATCATCTTTGTTATCTATGTGTAAAACTCTTTCTTTTATTTCTTCTGTTCTTCCTTTGTTCCAGAAATTGCTTCCTATATATCCACAAGTTCTTCTTGCTACATTTAATGTATTGTGATCTCTATTACCACAGTTTGGGCAATACCATTCTAAATTATCATCTATTAAGATTTCTCCTGTATAACCACATTCTTGGCAATAATCAGATTTTGTATTTAATTCTGCATACATTATATTGTCATAAATAAATTTGATTATTTGAAGTACAACTTCTAAGTTGTCTTGTAAGTTTGGTGTTTCTACATAAGATATAGCTCCTCCTGGACTTAATCTTTGGAATTCACTTTCTAATTTTAATTTTGAAAATGCATCTATTTCTTCAAATACAGGTACATGATATGAGTTTGTTATATAACCTCTATCTGTAATTCCTTTTATAATTCCAAATCTTTCTTTTAAACATTTTGCAAATTTATATGTTGTTGATTCTATTGGTGATCCATAAACACTGTAATCTATGTCTTCTTTTTCTTTCCATTCATTACATTTATCATTTAATTTTTGCATTACTTGTATAGCAAATTCTTTTCCTTTTCCATTGTCTGTATGGCTATTTCCAGTCATGTATTTTACACATTCGTATAATCCGGCATAACCAAGTGATATTGTTGAATAACCACCATGTAATAATGGATGTATTTTTTCACCTTTTTTAAGTCTTGCAAATGCTCCGTATTGCCATAAAATTGGTGCTACATCACTTGTTACTTTGCTTAATCTTTCATGTCTTGCTTGTAATGCTCTGTGACATAATTCAAGTCTTTCTTCATATATTTCCCAGAATTTATCAAAGTCTTTTCCAGATGATAATGCAACATCTACTAAGTTTAATGTTACAACACCTTGATTAAATCTTCCATAATATTTTGGTTTGTTTGTTTCTGGGTCAATATATGGTGTTAAGAATGAACGGCATCCCATACATGGGAAACACTGTCCTTCACCATTTTTGTCAACTTTGAATTCTTTCATTTTCTTTTCTGATATATAATCTGGAACCATTCTTTTTGCTGTACATTTTGCAGCTAATTGTGTTAAGTACCAATATTTACTATTTTCGTGAATGTTGTCTTCTTCTAATACATATAATAATTTTGGAAATGCTGGTGTTATATATACACCTTTTTCATTTTTAAATCCTAAAATTCTTTGGTTTAAGAATTCCTCGATTATCATTGCTAATTCTTTTTTATATTCTTCTGTTTCTCCTAAATACATGCAAACTGATAAGAAAGGTGCTTGTCCATTTGTATTTGTCATTGAATTTACTTGATAGTTGAAGGTTTGAACTCCATCTGCAACTTCTTTTTTAGTATCATCTTCTGCAAATTTTTTACATTGTTCTTCTGTTAAACCTTTTTCTTTATATTTTTTATAATATTTATCATAACTGCTTCTAACAAATGGTGCTAAATGTGCTAATGATACTGTTGCTCCTCCATATGTTGAAGAAGTAACTGCTAATATTATTTGTGTTGCTATTGTACATGCTGTGATAAATCTATGAGGTTTTTCTATCATTACTCCATTCATTATTGTACCATTTTGTAACATGTCTTCTAGATTTATAAGTTCACAGTTTGTTAATGCATTTTGTGCAAAATAATCTGCATCGTGGAAATGTAGAATTCCTGCATCATGTGCTTTTACTATATCTTCTGGTAATAAAAATCTTCTTGTTATGTCTGTACTTGTTATTCCAGCTAAGTAATCTCTTTGTGTTGTTACTACTGTTGCATTTTTATTAGAATTTTCGCTATTCCAATATTCACTTTCGCCTTCTATTAATTCTTTTATTGATTGATCTGTTGTGTTTGCTTTTCTTACTAATTCTCTTGTGTAACGATATGTAATATATGTTTTTGCTAATTGATATTTTCCATATGCCATTAATTTTCTTTCTATTGTATCTTGTATATCTTCAACTAATATTCTAGATTTTTTTAAATCTTCTATATAGTTTATTATTTCTTTAATTTGTTTTTCTGAAGCTCTTTCTCTTCCAGATACCTCATTATTTGCTTTTTGTATTGCTATTTTAATTTTTTCTGGATTATAATCAACTATTGTTCCATCCCTTTTTATAATTTTCATTACCATATCTCCTTCCTCATTTTTTATGTTCTTATTATATATCAATCTTTTTCTTTTACTGTTGCAAATGCAACATTTTATAAAAAAGTTTTTTATTGTATTTTTTTGTCCGCTTGTTTCTAAGAGAAAAATGATTTGTTACATTTTTGTTACAAATTTTGTCACATTTTAGTATTATATTAATATTTTATATAGAGGTGATTTTAGTCAAAAAAATAAAGCCAAAATTTTTAGTTTTGACTTTGATTTTTTTCTAAAATATCTTCCATTGTATGCCATGCTAAAAGAGCACACTTTACTCTTGCAGGCATATGAGAAACATTTCTAAAAGCTATTGCGTCTTCTAATTTTTTTAATTCTTCCTCATCTGTTGTCTCTCTTTTTATCATTTCTATAAATGTTTTTATAATTTCTTTTGCTTCATCAATTGTTTTTCCTTTTAAGGTATCTATCATTATTGATGTTGAAGCTTGAGATATTGCGCATCCATGTCCTGAAAATGCCATATCTTCTATTTTGTTTCCATTTAATTTTAATTCTAGTTTGATTTCATCTCCACAGTTTGGATTATGTCCAATTTCAGAGTAGTCTGCATTTTTCAATTCTTTTTTATTATATGAATTCATACTGTGTTCCATTATTAATTCATTATAAACATCTGCTAATTCGTCATCCATTATTTTACCTCTATTTTTTTATATATTTTTTAAACATATCATATGCTTTATTCAAAGCACTAACAAGCTTGTCTACATCTTCTTTAGTGTTATAAATATAAAAGCTTGCTCTACAAGTTGAATCTATTCCTAAAAATCTCATAAGTGGTTGTGCACAATGATTTCCTGAACGAACGCATACTCCTTCAGTGTCAAGAATACTTGCAACATCATGTGGATGTACTCCTTTTATATTAAATGATATAACACTTGAATGATTATTTTCATTTGGTGTTATATATAAATCTAAAAAGTCTAATTTTGATAATTCTTCTCTTGCATATGATAATACTTCTTTTTCTATTTCTTGGATTTTATCATACCCTAAGTTTTCAATATAATCAATAGCACTACCTAATCCTATTACACCTTCTACATTTTGTGTCCCTGCTTCAAATTTATTTGGTAATGGCGCAAAAGTTGTGTCTTGTTCATAAACATATTCTATCATATCTCCTCCCATTAAGAATGGAGACATTTTATTTAGTATTTCTTTTTTTCCATATAATACACCTATTCCAAGTGGTGCAAGCATTTTATGTCCTGAGAATACTAAAAAGTCTGCATCTAAATCTTGAACATCTATCTTCATGTGTGGAATACTTTGTGATGCATCAACTATTACTATAGCTCCTTTTTTATGTGCATATGTGATGATTTTCTTTACATTGTTTATTGTTCCTAAAACATTTGAAACATGTGTAATTCCAACTATTTTTGTTTTGTCTGTGATTTTATTTTCTATCTCTTCATCTGTTAATTCAAATTCATCATTTATATACATATAATTTAATTTGCTACCTGTCTTTTTTGTAACTTTTTGCCATGGAACTAGATTTGAATGATGTTCCATTATTGAAATTAGTACTTCATCATCTTTTTTTAGGTTGTCCATTCCATATGAATATGCAATTAAATTTAAACTTTCTGTAGCATTCTTAGAAAAGATTATTTCTTCTCTATGTCTTGCGTTTATGAATTTGGCTATTTTTGTTCTTGTGTTTTCATATTGTTCAGTTGCTTCTACGCTTAGTGAATATGCTCCTCTGTGTGGGTTTGCATTGTATTTTTGATAGAATTCTTCTACCGCTTTTATTACTTGGATTGGTTTTTGTGTTGTTGCTCCACTATCTAGATATGTTATATTTTCGTTTTCTAATAGTGGAAAATCTTTTTTTATATTATTCATGTTAATCTAACCTCATATCAATTTCTTTTAAAATTTCATCTTTTAATTCTTCATTTTTTATATTTTCTAATATTTTATTAAATCTAGCTCTAACCATCAATTTCATAGCCTCTTTAAGTTCAAATCCTCTACTCATAATATAGAATAATTCTTTTTCTCCAATTTTTCCAGCTGAACTTGAATGGTTACCTTCAACTTCTTCTTCAGAGCAAAGTAACATTGGCAAAGCTATTGATTTTGCTGTATCAGATAATAACATACAAGCTTCATTTTCATTTCCAGTAGCCTTTTTGCAGCCTTTTTTGAAGTCTATTGTTCCTTTAAAGTGTTTTTTAGCTACATCTTTTAATGCTCCTTGAACTTCTATATCTATATTTGATTTTTTTCCTCTTAATTCTCCAATATAGTTTAAATCAAATAATTGATTTTCTTTTCCTAAATAAATTGTATTTAGCTGATTATCACAATTATCACCTTTTAAATTAGAATAATAATTTGTAATACTATTTTTTCCTCCAAAATCAATTATTGTATAATTAATTTTAGCATTTTCTTCAAAATCATTTTCGATTGCTAGAAAATTATTTGATTTTGTGTTCATTAAATTAATTAATACTATATTTAATTCTGAATCTTTTTCTGCTTTTGCTTTTATTATTCCATTGTGATAATTTTCACTTTCTTGATTTGAAGTATATTTTATTACTACTGTTGATTTTGTATTTTCAGTTGCAGTAATTTCTATGTCGTCTATTAATACAGAATTTTCATCATCAAATTTAAAATCTATTTCTGCTTCTGTTTTTTCTAGATTTTCTGTTTTTGATTTTTCATTTTGAGTACCTTTTATGTTTAGCTTTATTTTTTGATTTGCTTGTGCTTTTACTTGATCTGCAAATTCTTCACTTAAACCGTAAGCTAAATTTATATCTATATTATATGCATTTTGTTCTATATCTATTTTAGATGTATCACCTGTTATTGTTACATTTTCGAATTCTGGTATAACTTCTGGAATTTCAATATTTTCTAGTTTTATATTGTTTATTCTAAAATTTTTAGCTGTTCTAACTGGTGTTTCATTTAATTTTAAGTTTTCCATCAAATTTTTCCTTTCTTTTAATTTTCAACCATTCGGGACGCTCTTCTTTTTGGTTTATTCTACCAATTTAATCAACGTCCCCATTGGTTTAGCCTATTGCTCCTTCTAATTCTAAGTTAATAAGATTATTCATTTCAACAGCATATTCTACTGGCAATTCTTTAGCTATTGGATGTGCAAACCCTCTTACTATCATAGCTTTTGCATCTTCTTCAGATAATCCTCTACTCATTAAATAGAATATTGTTTTATCACTTATTTTACCAATTTTTGCTTCGTGTGAGAATTCTACTTCATCTGTTCTTATGTCATTTGTTGGTATTGTGTCTGATATTGATATATCATCTAACATAAGTGATTCACATGATACTGATGATTTTGAATTTTTTGCATTTTCATTTATTCTTACCAAACTTCTATATGTGCATTTACCACCATTTTTTGATATTGATTTTGCATTTACTACACTTGATGTGTTTGGTGCATTATGAATTACTTTAAATCCATTATCTAGATTTTGTCCGCCACCTGCAAATGATATTCCTGTAAATTCTGTTTTTGCTCCCTCGCCATTTAATATACTCATTGGGTAAAGCATTGATATTTTTGAACCAAATGAACCTGATACCCAATCCATTTTTGCATTTTTTCCTACTATTGCTTTTTTAGTATTTAAATTTAACATATTTTTTGACCAGTTTTCTATTGTTGAATATCTTAAATAAGCATTATCTGCTACATATAATTCTACGCATCCAGCGTGTAGATTAACTTTATTATATTTTGGTGCTGAACATCCTTCTATGAAATGTAAACTTGCACCTTCTTCTACAATTATTAATGTGTGTTCAAATTGGCCAGATTCTGGTGAATTTAATCTGAAATATGATTGTAATGGTATATCTACTTTTACACCTTTTGGTACATATACAAATGAACCTCCTGACCAAACTGCTCCATGTAATGCAACAAATTTGTGGTCATTTACTGGTACACATTTCATAAAATGTGATTTTACTAATTCTGGGTATTCTCTTACAGCTGTTTCCATATCTGTATAAATTACACCTTGTTTGATTAATTCTTCTTTCATACTATGATAAACAACTTCTGAATCATATTGTGCCCCAACACCTGCAAGTGATGTTTTTTCTGCTTCTGGTATTCCCAATTTATCAAAAGTGTTTTTTATATCTTCTGGAACATCATCCCAAGAACTATTTAATTTTGATTTTGGTTTTACATATGTTGCAATTTCATCCATATTTAATTCTGATAAATCTGGTCCCCATGTTGGCATTTCTAAGTTATTATATACTTCTAATGCTTTTAGTCTGAATTCTCTCATCCAGTCTGGGTCATTTTTTTGTTTTGATATTTCTTCTATTATTTCTCTTGTTAGACCTTTTTTTATTTTAAAGTCGTATTCGTCTTTGTTTTTTATATCATAGATATTTCTATTTATTTCTTCTAATTTTGTTTTCATTTTATTCCTTTCTCAGTTTTAAAACTTGTTTTTTTATGTTAAGTATGTTATAATATATAAAAAACTTAGGAGGATAATACTATGAACAATAGCAAACATCGCATTGCAAAATCAATTGTACGGATAATTTATATAGCACTTATTTATTTTGCTTCTGAATCATCCTTTTCTGTTTCACAACTAATATTTTTTTCATCAGCTTGTATATTAGCTACACCAATATTTGATTTTATATTTGATAAAACATCTGATGATATTTAAAATTAATGCGACATGTATCCTTATACCAGCCATTTTATTTGGCTGGTATTTCATTTTTATTTATACTGTGCATACCCGTTTTCTTCAATTTCTGAAGCCAATTCTTGCCCACCTGTTTTAACAATTTTTCCATTAACCAAAACATGAACATAATCAACCTTTAAACTATGCAAAATTTTAGTATTATGAGTAATAATTAAAACAGCATTATTCTTATTTTTAAACATCTCAATACCCTTTGAAACAGTCTTTATTGCATCAACATCAAGTCCTGAATCTGTTTCATCAAGAATAGCAAGTTTTGGATTTAATACAAGCATTTGAAGAATTTCGTTTTTCTTTTTTTCTCCACCTGAAAATCCTACATTTAAGCTTCTTTCCATATTTTTAGAATTCATATTTAATTCTTCCATATATTTTTTTAGTTCATCTTTAAATTGAAATATTTTTACAGGTTGTCCAGTTATTTTATTTTTTGCATATTTTAAGAAGTTTGTTACTGAAACTCCAGGTATTTCTTCTGGTAATTGGAAAGACATAAATATTCCTTTTCTTGCTATTTCATCTGTTCTTGTTTTTGTTATATCTTCACCATCAAAAGTAATTGTTCCTTCTGTTTTTGTGTATTCTGGATTATTTAATATTGCATTTGCTGTTGTTGTTTTTCCAGAACCATTTGGTCCCATTATTACATGAATTTCTCCTTTTTTTATATTTAAATCTATTCCTTTTAATATTTCTTTTTCTCCTGCGTTTACATGTAAATCTTTTATTTCTAATAAATTGTTGTCCATAATTTTAATTCCTTTCCTTTTTTGCTATTCTTCTTGCACAGCATCTACATTTTTCTTTATTTATATCATAATCACAATCTAAATTGCTTAATCCTAATACTTTATGTACATATTTTGCTAGTTTATTTATTGTTTTATCCGTTATTGCTAATTTTATTCTTTCTGCTTCTTTTTTGGCATCATCTTCTTCAAGATTTAAAACATCTTTTAGAAATACGTAAACAATATCATAGGCTTCTAAAATTTTCTTTGCTAAATTTTCTCCTGAGTCTGTTAATTCTATTGTTCCATATGATTCATAATTTAATAAGCCTTCATCTTTTAAGTTGTATATTGCTTTATTTACACTTGGCTTTGTACAATTCATTTTTTGTGCTATGTCTGTTACACGCACATTACCATTTTGCTGTTTTAATATGTACATTGTTTTCAGATATTCTTCAGATGATTTTGATATCATGTTTTTTCTCCTTTTATATTTTTGTTAACTACGGTTAACATTATACTATTTTGCAGATTGTTTGTCAAGGCTAACATTAAAAAACGACATAATTTTTGCTAATATATAACAAAAATTATGCCATTTTCTATTTACCCTAAAGCTACATCTAAAATCATCATAATCACAAAACCAATTGCAACTCCAATAGTTCCAATATTTGAATGTTCTCCTACTTGTGATTCTGGGATTAATTCTTCAACTACCACATAAATCATTGCACCTGCTGCAAATGATAATAAATATGGCAAAATTGGAACAACTGTATTTGTAAGTAATATTGTAATAATTGCTCCTATTGGTTCTACTACTCCAGACAATGTGCCATATAAAAAGGCTTTTGTTTTAGATACACCTTCACTTTTTAGTGGCATTGAAATTATTGCACCTTCTGGAAAGTTTTGAATTGCAATTCCTACCGCTAAAGCAAATGCCCCTGTCATAGTAATTCCTGTATTTCCAATTAAAGCTCCTGCAAATGTTACTCCAACTGCCATTCCTTCTGGTATATTGTGTAGTGTTACTGCTAAAACTAACATTGTTGTTTTCTTTAATTTTGATTTTATTCCTTCTGGTTTTTCGCTTTCTAAGTGCATATGTGGAATTATACTATCTAATACTAACAAAAATACTATTCCTAATAAAAATCCTATTGTGGCCGGAATCCATGCAACTTTTCCTTGTGACTCTGCCATATCTATTGCTGGAATTAATAAAGACCATATTGATGCTGCTATCATTACTCCTGATGCAAATCCTAATAAGATTTTTTCTACTTTTTGACTCATCTTATTTTTCATTAAAAATACCATTGCTGAGCCTAAGGCCGTTCCTAAAAATGGTATTAATAGACCTGTTACTAGATTCATTTTTCTACCTCCTCTTTATCATTTGTTATATCTCCATTTCCACTTACTGGTATTGTATCTCCCAGATATGTTGGCTTTGGTTTATATATACATTTAAAAAAGTCTTTATCTCTTGCTAACCATTCTCTTACTTCTCTTGCAAATTGTCCCATATATTCTCTTGGGTTCGAAGCAACTCCATATGTTTCTATATCAAATTGTTGTGCTATATATAAAGCTCTATATAAATGATATTCTTGAGTTACTATTATCATTTTTTTAGCACCAAATATTTCTTTTGCTCTATAAATGCTTTCATAAGTTGAAAAACCAGCATGGTCCATAAATATATCCTCAGAATTCACTCCTCTTTCTATTGCAAATTCTTTCATAATATTTACTTCATCATAATTTTTTCTTCCATGATCTCCACTCATAATTATTTTTGAAGCAAATCCTTTTTGATATAATGATATACCTTGTAATAATCTATCTTCCAACATTGGACTTGGACGATTGTTCCATATACCTGCTCCTAATATAAGTATACAGTCAACATTTTCTATTTTTTCCGATTGTTCTGTTATTATTTTATTTTTTGTTTTTAGATATATGTTTTGATTTATTGCTAATGTTGTTACTAATATTATAGTTATTAGTGTTAAAATTGTTATTAATATTATTTTGATTATTTTTTTCATATTTTTCCCCTTTTTTTATTTTATATTATCACATTGATTTATAAATTTCTATATTTTGAATATTTTTTTTATTTTTTTGTTATACTAATTTTGAATTTAAAATTAAATTCATTCTTATTTTTGGAGGTTTTTATCATGAATGGAAATCAAAAAATTTGTTGCAGTGTTAAAAGCTGTAAATACAATAATTTAGAAAACCGTTGTGAATTAGCTCAAATCCAAGTTTCACCAACAAAAGATTGTAATACAAAAAATGCTGATGAATCAATGTGTTCTAGTTATGAATATCAAAAATAAAAAAAGTTGTTAATCGGGACTTTCCCTTTTAACAACTTTTTAATTTTATTCAACTTCATCATTGCATTCTTCAAATTGTGAATTATATAGTTTAGCATAAAATCCATCTTTTGCTAATAATTCTTCATGATTTCCTTGTTCAACAATATCTCCGTGATTCATAACTAAAATTAAGTCTGCATTTTTTATTGTAGATAATCTATGTGCAATAATAAAACTTGTTCTACCTTTCATTAAATTGTCCATAGCTGATTGAATTTGTTGCTCTGTTCTTGTATCTATTGAACTTGTAGCTTCATCAAGTATTAATATTTTTGGATTTGCAAGTATAACTCTTGCTATTGTTAGTAATTGTTTTTGACCGGCTGATATATTTGTTGATTCTTCATTTATTTTTGCATCATAACCTTTTGATAAAGTTTTTATATAGTGATGAACATGAGCCGCTTTTGCTGATTCTATTACTTCTGAGTCTGTTGCATCTGGTTTACTATATTTAATATTTTCTTTTATCGTTCCTCCAAATAGCCATGTGTCTTGAAGTACCATTCCAAACATTTTTCTAAGTTCACCACGTTTAAATTCTTTTATATTATGTCCATCTAAAAGAATTGCCCCACTATTTACATCATAAAATCTCATCAATAATTTTACCATTGTTGTTTTTCCAGCTCCTGTTGGACCAACAATTGCTATTTTTTGACCATCTTTTACATCTGCATTAAAGTCATTTATTATTGTTTTTTCTGGGTCATATCCAAAATGAACATGCTCGAATTTGATATTTCCTTTTAATCCATCTGTTGATAATGGATTTTTTACATCTTCAACTTCTTCTTTTTCTTCTAAGAATTCAAAAATTCTTTCAGCGGCTGCAAGCATTGATTGTATTGTACTTGATATTTGTGCAACTTGCCCTATTGGTTGTGTAAATTGTTTATTATATTGTATAAAACTTTGTATATTACCAACTGTTATTCTTCCTTTTACTGCAAAATAACCACCTAAAATTGCTACAGCAACATAACCAACATTTCCAACAAAGTTCATTAATGGATACATTAATCCTGATAGGAATTGTGAACGCCAACCTGATTTGTAAAGTTCTTGGTTGTCTTTTTCAAATTCTTTTATTGCTTCATTTTCTCTTCCAAATACTTTTACTATATTGTGTCCGCCATATACTTCTTCAACTTGACCATTTACGTGTCCTAAGTATTCTTGTTGCTTTACAAAATATTTTTGTGATTTACCAATTACTTTTTTTAGTATTGCTGCTGATACTGGCAATATTAATAAACTTACGAGTGTCATTTCCCAGCTTATTGAAAGCATCATAACTAAAATTCCTATTATTGTAAATATTGATGTTATTATTTGTGTAATACTTTGGTTTAGTCCTGTACTTAATGTATCAACATCATTTGAAATTATAGATAGAACCTCTCCATTTGTTCTTTTGTCAAAATATTTCATTGGTAATTTGTTTATTTTTTCTGTTAACTCATTACGTATTTTATATGTTGCTTTCTGAGCCACACCTGCCATAATATAGCTTTGTATCATTGAAAATAATGCACTTACTGCATATAAGCCTAATGCAAATAAAATTATTTTTCCGATTTTAGCAAAGTCTATTCCACCTGTTCCGTTAATTTTGTTCATTAATCCTGTGTATATTTCAGTTGTTGCATTTCCTAATATTTTTGGACCAACAATACTAAAAATTGTACTTCCTATTGCAAAAATCATTACTATTATTATGGCTATTTTATGTTCAGAAAGTCTATTAGCTAATTTTTTTGTTGTTCCTTTTACATCTTTTGCTTTTTCTGCTGGACCACGTCCTCCGTGTGGTCCTCCACCCATTGGTCCTCTCATTCTTGGAGGTTTATTTGTTGTTTGCTCTGTATTACTCATGTTTGTTACCTCCTTCTATTTCTTTATTTTTTTGTAAATTTAATTCTTGTTCTGAAAGTTGTGATAATGCAATTTGTTTATATGTTTCGTTATTTTTGATTAATTCTTCGTGTGTTCCTTTTCCAACGATTTTTCCATCTTCTAATACTATGATTTGGTCAGCATTTAAGATTGTATTAATTCTTTGTGCTACAATAATTACAGTCTTGTCTTTTGTCTTTTTAGCAAGTTCAGCTCTTAATGTGCTATCTGTTTTAAAATCTAATGCTGAAAAACTATCATCAAATACTAAAATTTCTGGGTCTATTGCTATCGCTCTAGCTATTGATAATCTTTGTTTTTGTCCGCCAGATACATTACTTCCACCTTGTGCTATTGGTTCTTTATATTTTTCTGGTTTTGAATCTATAAACTCTGTAGCTTGTGCAATTTGTGCAGCTTCTATCATTTGTTCATCAGACATATTTGGATTACCATATTTTATATTTGATTCTATTGTTCCTGAGAATAATATTCCTTTTTGTGGTACAAATCCAACTATTTTTCTTAAATCTTTATTTGATATTTCTTTTATATCTACACCATCTATTAAAAGATTTCCTGAAGTTATATCATAAAATCTTGGTATTAAATTTACTATTGTTGATTTTCCACTTCCTGTGCTTCCTATTATAGCTGTTGTTTCTCCTGGTTTTGCTGTAAATGTTATATCACTTAGAACTTCCTCATCACTATCTGGGTATCTAAATGATACGTTTTTAAATTCTACTAATCCTTTTTTGCTTGCATCTAATTTTTTAGGTTCTTTGCTTTCTTGTATTGCTTCTTCTGTTTCTAATATTTCATTTATACGGTTTGCTGATACTGAAGCTCTTGGTAACATGATTGATACCATTGAAATCATTAAGAAACTCATTACTATTTGCATTGTATATTGAATAAATGCCATCATGTTTCCAACTTGCATTGTTCCATTATCAATTCCATGTGCTCCAACCCAAACAATTAATAGTGAAATTGCATTCATTATCAACATTAAAGTTGGCATCATAAAGCTCATAGCTCTGTTTACAAAAAGATTGGTTTTTGTTAAATCTACATTTGCTTTATCAAATCTTTTTTCTTCTTTTTTCTCTGTGTTAAATGCTCTTATTACAGGTAATCCTGTTAGTATTTCTCTTGCAACTAAGTTTAGTTTATCTATTAATTCTTGTAATTTTTTAAATCTTGGCATTGCAATAATAAATAATGTTGCTACTACAAAAAGAATTGCTAATATTGCTACACCTATAATCCAAGCCATTGAATTATCGCTTTGGCTTAATACTCTTAGAAATCCTCCAATACCTATTATTGGTGCATATACTAATACTCTAAATAATATTGCTATTAATCCTTGAATTTGTTGAATATCGTTTGTTGAACGTGTTATTAATGATGCTGTACTATATTCTGAAAATTCTTTATTTGAGAATTTTAATACTTTTTTGAATGTTTTTTCTCTTAATGTTTTAGCTAATTTTGCTGCAACTCTTGCTGATAAACACATAATTGATATTGCTGAAGCCATTATGATAAATGATATTCCAAGCATTTTTAATCCTGCAATAATTATATATTTGTTTTGTAAATTATCTGTGTCTATTCCTATTGCTTTATATTCTTTTTTTACTTGTTGTATTGCAGCTTGTTCTAATATACTATTTTGCATATTGTCTAATTTTTCATTTACTGTTTCTAGCATTTTATCTACTTGTTCTTTTGGCATTTGTTTTATAATATCAATTAATTCCATATTTTGCATTGTTATTTTTTGTTGTTCTGGTATATTTGCTGACATACTTGATAACATTTGCTCTTTCATTGAATTTGCTGTTTCTTCATTTTCTAATGAACTTAACATCATTAAAGGTTTTGTCATCATATTATTTAATTGTGTTTGTTCTTCACTATTTAATTTTTTAACCTCATATAAAGTTTCATTTTCTAGTGCTGGGTATTTTTTTACTAATTTTTCATATTCTTTTTCATCTAAATTTTCTTTTGATATTTCTTTATAGTCATTTAAGATCTGTTCATCATCTTCTGTAAATATTAGTAAATTGTCCATTTCAGATTTTCTAATTACTTCTGGTGCTGGATTTTCAATTCCACCACTTTGTATTCCTATATTTACTATTTTTGATGTATAATCTGGTAATGTTAGGTCACCAGCTGCTTGAACTATTAATAATAATACTATTGCTATTACTGATAGCCATGACTCCTTTAAATTTTTTAATACTTTTAGCATTTTTTCCTCCTTATTTTATACATTTATTTTAACTTTTTTATTGTTTTAATATTCCATATTTTAGATATTCTATTTGTTTTAAATATTCCTCTCTTGCCTTTTCTTTTGAGTCATATTTAAATCTCATAACTATTGCTTTTGCAGTTATTGTAAATAGAATTTTTTCAACAGTTTCTAAATCTTCCTTTGAATTTATTCTTAATTTACTTGTATCTATGTATTCATAAAAATCTTTAATTTTTTTAGGTTTTTCCTCTATGAATTTTTTGAAAATTTTGCTATCTTCACTTGTTTTTAAATTTTCAAATATTTTTTTATATAATTTAATATCTTCTTCTTTAGCAAAATTATTTTCCATGCAGTCATACATAGATATAAATATTTTAAAAATGTCTCCGTTTGCTTCTATTATATTATTTTTTATTTCTTTATTCATTTGCTTAAAATGTTTATTTAATATAAAACCGAAGTAAATCTTCTTTACTTTCAAAATATTGATAAAAACTACCACGTGCAATTTCTGCATTTTCTACAATATTTTTTATTGACACTTCTTCTATTGGAACTCTTTCGAATTCTTTTTGAGCAGCTTTTATTATTTTTTCTTTTTTCTCGTTTGGAAGTTTTAAAAATGTTTCTTTTGGCATATTAATCACCACCTTTGAATTTAATAAATCAATAATGACACCGTGTCATATATTATATGTGACACGGTGTCATTTGTCAATAATTTAAATGTGAATTTTTTGTGAACTTTTATAAAATCTCTTTTAATTGCTCTAATTTATTAATTATTCGATAACTATTTTTTCCTTCATAATTAGGTATTTCATTAGGATTATAATAAACTGCTCTTAGTCCAGCATTTATTGCTCCATTTATATCTCTTTCTAGGCTATCACCTATCATTATACATTCTTCTGGTTTATTATCTGCAATAGCATTTACAAATGCTTCTTTAAAAGGTTTTCTATTTGTTTTTTCTGCTGAATATACTCGTGAAAAATATTTATTTATATCTAATATTTCTAACCTATTTATTTGTTCTTTTGCAAACCAATCTGTTAAAATAACCATTTCATATTTGTTTTTTAAATACACTAATGTATCTTTTACACTATCTTCAATTTTTTCTGGAACACAATTTCCCCATCTTTCAAGAACTTTATCAATGAATTCAATTGGGTATTGTTTTTTCATATAATTGTTTATATAGTTTAACATTAATTTTTTATCAAATCTATAATTGACTTTTTCGTATTCAGAAAATGCTTTTCTTATTTCTTTATACTCTCGTTCTGTATATTGTATATTTAATTCATCTAATGTTTTTTCTATTTCTTTATCATATTCACTTTCCCATGGAATTAGTGTATTGTCTATGTCAAATATTACTCTTTTTATCATGTTTTCTCCTGTTTTATATAATTACATTTTTCTAAATACACCACATACTTTACCTAAAATTTCACAAGTTGGAACTATTATTGGGTCCATTGTGCTATTTTCTGGTTGTAATCTTATATGGTCTGTTTCTTTGTAGAATGTTTTTACTGTAGCTTCATCTTCTATTAATGCTACTACTATTTCTCCATTGTTTGCATTACTTTGTTTTCTAACTAATATGTAATCCCCATCTAAAATTCCTGCTTCTATCATACTTTCTCCTCTAACTGTAAGCATAAAGCAATCTGAATTTCCTACAAAGTCTATTGGAATTGGGAATGTATCTGTTACATTTTCTACTGCTAATATTGGCATACCTGCTGTTATTTTTCCAACTACTGGAACTTCTACTAATTCTTTTTGTGTATAAAAATCTTTTGTTGATGTTTTCTTTGATTCTCCTGTTGCTCCTTTTAATAAACGTAATGTTCTTCCTTTTTTATCTTGTTTTTTAATATATCCTTTTTCTTCTAATTTTGCTAGATATCCATGTACTGTTGCTGTAGAACTTAAACCTACGGCTTTTCCTATTTCTCTTACTGATGGTGGGTAACCAACTGTCATTATTTGTTTTTCGATAAATTTTAATATTGATTTTTCTCTATTACTTAATTCTGGTTTTTTTCTTGGCATTTTTATCACTCCATTTCGATTTTTTAACATCATATCATACAAACAAAAAAATGTCAAACATAAATTTGGTTTTTTTAAAATTTATGTTTGACTTTTGTTTTTAATCTCCTGCAGTATATTTCATTGCCCAGTAACCTGTTAGTTGTTTTCCATCAAATGTAAATGCTTCTGGAATTTGGTATCCTGTATCTGTTTCTGTTGATATTCCTTCTATAAATCTTACTTCTGTTCTTCCAATTGATATTTGTGCACTTTGACTTGCTGTTATCATAAATTCATATCTTGGTATCCATGTAAAATATGTTGTTTTTCCATTTGCTTGTACAACTATATTTGCCCATTTACTTTGGCTATAATCATACCAATTACTTGGCATATTACTTCCATCACTTTTAATTTTATCTCCTATTGTTTCATTTCCTTCATCATCATATAAAACATAATATGTGCAATCTGCATTAAATCCTGTTAGTTCTGGTTTATTCGCATCAATTGTACTTATTTGTTTTACTATTGAGCCAATATATTCATCTGTTGTTCTATCTCTTATTTCAACTTGTATTGTATATTTTGTTTTTGGGCTTAATCCTGTATATTCAAATGTATCTGTTGAATTTGTTTTCTCGCCTTTATATTCACCATTTATATAATATTTATATACTTGTCCATCTGCTTTAGCTGTTCCTGTTATTCCTTTTGTTTTTATGCTTGTATTTGTTGCCATTACTTCTGTATCAAATCTTGGTGTTCCGGCATCTCCTGCTGTATATTTCATTGCCCAATAGCCTGTTAGTTGCTGTCCATCAAATGTAAATGCTTCTGGCAATTGATAGCCTGATTCTGCTTCTGCTGTTCCTGTTAAAAATTTTACTGTACTTCTTTGATTTGTTTGGTCTAATATAAATTCATATCTTGGAATCCATGTATAATATGTTTCTAATCCATTATTTCTTGTTACAATATTTGCCCATCTGCTTTCTCCATATTCGTACCAATATTGTGGCATTTGCTGACTAATTAGTGTTGTACTATGTTCATTGTCATTATCATCATATGTTACGTAAAATGTTGTATCTGGATTAAATCCACTTAAATCTGGTTTATTTACAATTGCTGGTGAATATACTTTTGTCATACTTCCTACTTCTTCTCCTCCAGCATTTAGTCCTGTCATATTTACTATGTTATCTCCAGATTTTAAATTTTCTATTTTTATTGTTTGATTATTTATATTATTTATTTCTTCTGCTTTTTCTATTGTTTGTACTATTTTTCCGTTTAATGCTACTGTATATTTTGTTATTGGATTTGCATCTGTTATTGTTGTATTTAATGTTATATTTTTTAAGTTTATTACTCCTTTTGATACTGACATATCATAATTTAGTGTTGATGGTGTTGTTATATCTCCTGCTGTGTATTTCATTGCCCAATAACCTGGTAATTCTTGCCCATCAAATGTAAATGCTTCTGGTATTTGATAGCCTTGTTTTTGTAATTGTTCCCACGTTGTTATATTCTCATTTTCATCTTTATAGTTATTTTCTGTATCTATAAATTTTACATCACTTCTTTGTGCACTTTGGTCTAATTTGAAGCAATATCTTGGAATCCATGTATAATACACTTCTGAGCCATTATTTTCTACTAATATATTTGCCCATTGACTATTTTTATAATCATACCAGTTTTCACTTGGATTATCTGTTATCCAATTTCCTGGTGTTAAATTTCCTTTATCATTTACTTCTAAATATCTTGTTTTTTCACTTACAAATCCTTTATTTAATACTGGTGTACATAGATATACTCCTTTTACTAGTTCATATTTTCCTGTTTTTACTACAATCCCTGTTGGTTCTACATATTCTAGAACTTTTATTCCCATATCTCTACACCATTTTACTTGTTTTTCATTATTTTTAGTGTTTTTATTTGATACATAACACATTTCGCCTTTATATACAACTATTGATTCTTTGTCGTTTTCTTTTATGTTTGTTATTATATCTTCTAAATTTATTGTTACATCATCTTTGGTTATGTCTGTTACTATTTCTTGGTCTATTGCACTTTTTAATACTTCCCCTGAGTTTATATCTGTTGTATCTGTGTTTAATGTTTCTGTTATTTTCCACGATACATACATATTTGTTTTTTCTCTATATTCTGCCATTTTTGTTTTAAATGCTGATTCACTTGCTCTGCTAAATAGAGCGGTTTGGGTTATTGCTGATATTGTTATTCCTGCTAGTATTAGAAGAATTACTATTGTTATTACTAGTGCTATTAGTGTTATACCTAATTGTTTTCTATTCATTTATTTATTCTCCTATCGCATTTTCTAAAATCCCGTGCCACACACTGCAACACCTCGACTTGTATAACTTCCGTGATTATTGTCACTAGCAGTAGCAGCAAATGAAAATAATCCTCCATTATCACGTAATAAATAAGTATAATAACTATTGGTCCAATCAGTTGTAGAACCTGAGTGCCATTTAGTACATTTAAATGCATCTCCTACTCTTGCTGATGAAACACTTCCTGTATACGTATCATAATATTTTGCATTAACCCCTCCAAAAATACTTCCTTGAAATCCTCCTGCATTTAATTCCCAGTTACTTCCTGTAAAATATACTCCTGTTTTATTTCCTGTAGTTGTTTTTATTGAACTATTTTGTAATGTTTTTGAATTCCCATAACCAGATGCTGAAAGAATTGCTATCGCCCCATATTCAGTAGCTTTCATCATGTGAACATCAATATTATTATTTTCTTTTGATGTTAAGTCAGAATTTAAACTTTCATTTAATCCCATAGATCCATTTGTTTCTTCCATTTTTCTAATATTCCCAATCCAATTTGTAGGTTTATCTACTTTTTTCACATGAGTATTTGAATTTGCTTGCAATGCTGCTTTTACTCCTCCCATTGGTAATATTGTTATACTTAATGCTAAAAATAATATCATCAAGTATTTCTTTCTTGTTTTTTTCATAATTTTTTCTCCTTAATTTATATTTAAAAATTTAATAACACATTTTAGTAACACCTAAAAGACAACAATATTACATATTTTTAAATATATAATATTCCCATCTTTTAGCTTGTTTATTCAGTTTTTTATTTTTAGTAGACTGTAGTTCTCTCTACAGTATCAAGAGTTACAGCTATCTTAATGTTTTGCATACTTTTCCCCTTTTATTTGAATCTTTTACCTTTTGAATGTTTTTTCTTTTTCTTTTCTTCTATCTCTTCATCATATTCTTCTTGTTCATCTTGATTTTCTTCATTGATATTTTCTTCTGATTCATCATTATTATATAATTCACTATAATAGTATTCTTGACCATTATTTGAATTTCTTTTTTTATTTACAATTACTATAATAATAACAACTATTATTAAAGCTAGAATTCCAATTCCCAAAATAATCATTTCTTTGGTTTTATTATCAATATTGTTGACTGTTGCTTCTGTTATATTTGTTTCTTCTTTGATTTTATTTACTGTTATTTGGTATGTAGCAGTTTTATCTGTGTCTTTTTCTTTTACTATTACAGTAATTATATTTTCACCATCTTTTAAATCTTCATTTCCTGTAACTTCTATTTCTGCATTTTCCACTGTTGGTAGTGTTGTTAGCTCTAAACTCGTTTTATCTTCTTTTAACTCTGCACTGTATTCATATATATCAGTTTTAAATTCTGGTGTTATTTCTATTCCTTCTATTTTTAATTCTTTTAGTCCAAAACTTTCTTGTTCTTCTGTTGATGTTTCTTCTTCTTTTTCTTCTGTATTATCTGTTGTCTCTGCTGATTTTCTTTCAATGCTAATTGTATATGTTTTTGTAGTTGTTCCATCTTCTGCTGTTACTACTACGTTTATTGCATTTGTTCCTTCTTTTAATTGTTTTACACCTGTTCCTGTTATTTTTTGTCCACTTTGACCTTTGCTTGCATATATTTCTACTGATTCTGCTTCATTTGGTACTGTTACTGAATATGAAGTTTTTGCTGCTCTAAATCCAGTAAAATCATATTGTCCTTTTATTCCTAGGTTTGCTAATGTTGCAACATTAGATTTTGTTTGTGGTTGTGGTTGTGTGGTTGAATTTGAGTTTGAACCCGAATTTGAATTATTATTAGAATTTGTATTATTTTCTACTATTTTAGGATTAACTGTTACTGTTGATGTATTAGTTACATCATTAATTTTAAAAGACACTTTATAAGTTGTTTTTTTTGTAACTTCTGGTGCAACAAAAGTATATGTTCCTAAATTTTTTGTTCCTGCTCCCAAAGTTGCATATGCAATTTTTCCTGTTCCACTGTTTACTGCAACAGATTCACTACTACTTGAACAACCTTTATATGTTAATCCATTATAACTTACTAATTGTAAATCATAATTTTGTAAATTTTCATTTGATACTATTGATATAGTTATTGTTTCTCCAGATTTTACTTCTGGATCATTTGATGAATAACCTGCATTCGATTTTATAGCTAATAAAATTAATGTCAACAAAAACATTTCAAAAAATATAAGAATTTTTCTTTTCATAATTACCCTACTTTCTTTTTTAAATTTCTATATTTGCATTTCCAACACTATATTTTAGTATTAATAGTGCATCAGCGGAATTTACTTTATCATCATTATTTGCATTTGCTGCTTTTAAATTTTCATTATTTAAATTTAATGTTCCAACACTATATTTTAATATTGATAATGCATCGGCAGAATTCACATTTCCATCTCCATTACAATCACCTTTTTTTATAACAGTATATTTATCTTCTACTTTATACCCTGTTGCAACTGTATCTTGTGAACCATTTAAATAATTTCCATCTGCTTTAGTTATTTTAGCTGTTCCTCCAAAGCTTTCTAGTATATCATTTGCAATTGCATTTGGAACTACCATTATAATTTTATTTTCTTCATCTATCTTTACCTTTGAAGTATTTGTAGGTTTATTGTTATTATTGTCATTATTATTTCCGCTATCTTCATTTATAGGAACTAAATACAATTTATACTCACTTTCGCTCTCATAAGTTTCTCTAGCTACATACCCTGTTGTTCCATCTGCTTTCTTTATTTTATCCCAATAAGTTCCATTAACTTTAGTTGTTGCTTTTTCCAATCTAGTTACAATTTCATCTTTATATAGCCATCCAACTGTATTATTGCCATTCACAGCATTTCTTAATCTTATTGTACTATTAACATTTACTCTTACTAAATCTGTTGTTACATTACTTGTTCCATTTGTAGATGGTCTTGCACAATCTGCTTTTGGCATATTCTCATATACTGGTATTATGAATGTATGTGCTGATGACATTGAATTTGTATTTTTATATGTATTTTTTAATGTTAATCCTTCATTTTCTGCTGCCATTAGGTTTTGCATATATTGATTTGAATATAGTCCATTTGTTGCTTCTACATCAAATTTTTGTAAATAAAGGTTATTTTGTCCTTTATGTATGTATTGATTTGCTATAAAATCAATTCCACCACTTATTGATTTTTCTAAGCTTGTCCATCCATATTTTTGTGCTGTTGCTAATCCATTTAATAATATTTCTTCTGTTGAGTTTCCAGAAGCACCTCTGTTAAATGCATTGTAATAGCCAACATACTGACCATTATAACCTTTTCCTGATGTTAAAACTGTTCCTGTTTTTCCTTGTTCTTGTATTAGTCTTGCAACTATATAGCAAGCATTTACATTGTTACTGTTCGAAGTATCTATTATTGCTTGTTCATAACCGGCTAAGAATGTTCCTGTTGTCATGTTTTTTATTGTGTTTATATCTGTTTCTGTTTTTGTTAATTCTTCAAATTGGAATATATCAGATTCGTTTATTGAATTTCTAGGATCCATCATATATTTTATTGCTTCTTCTGATGCACATCTCCAATTTCCATTGTCATATATTCTTTCTTTGCAAATTGAACAAATCCATGCTCCTTGATAATTTGCTGATTTGTATATTAGGTTTTTAGGAGATTTTCCGTGTCCTGTATATTCATTTGCTATTACTTCATTAAAATCTAACCCTGTATAAAGTATTTTAAATTTCCAATTTGGGTATTTTTTTTGTAAAGCTTGTATTTTTTCTTTTACTCCTGGATATCTTGAACTATCTATTGAATTAATATCTGTACTGGTACTTTGTGTTACTGCTAGTGATTTGTTTTGAATTAATATTGATGATAATATGTATGTTATCATTGTTAAGATTATTATACTTGCTAACATCTTTTTTAGCATTTTCATCTTTATTGTTTCCTCCAATTCTTTCGTTTTTTTATATATTTTTCCTTTTTTGATATTTTTTTACTTTTTCCGTTTTATTATATCATTGCATATTTTTTTAGTCAATAAATTTGAAAAATTGTAATATAAATGTAATGTAAAAACTTTTTATTTTTTTCATCCTACCAAGTAATATAGAACTCAAAAGACCCTTACATTAAGTAAGAGTCTTTTGAGTGGTTAATCAACCACCTTAATGATGTAAATATTCTTCTCTGTTTTTACCTTAAAGATATCATTTCCTAGATGTTCCACATTCTTTACAATGCTTGTAGTCCAGCCTTTCAGTTTAAGCTTTCCACCGATAAACTCCAATTTAGAGCAAGCGTATATTTTTCCTGGCTCAGGTTTTCTGCGAGAAACAGCCATATAGATGTTTTCTGAAACTTCGTCAAACCATACTGAATTAAATTCTCCCTTAACTCCTCTAAGAATATATTCTGTATGCCAGTCACTCTCTTTTTTTTGGATAACTTCATATTCTTTTCCTACAATTAAATCAGTAGGATCTGAACATTCATACATCCGCTGTGTTCCACCATTGTAACGAACTTTTTGTACCATAGCTTTTCCTCCTGTTTTTGTTTGATAATATATAAGTAATAATAATTACTTATATCGTTAATTTGCTACAATTAGGAAATACCTATAGCTCAATTATACATCATTTTACATAAAATTGCAAATTATTTTTTAGAATTTAGAGTTTACTATAAATGCACACAAAATTTTTTTAAAAGGTCTATCAAATTTTATTTGTTAAATAAGCTACCAATATAATTAATTTTACCTTTCTCGTATCTGCTAACATTTCTTGAAAATTGGGGCAGTGTGCCATGTCTTTTACTTATATTCCTTAAATTTTTCTTTATTCATAATTTAAAATTTCCCCTTCATTTTGAATAAAAGGCAAAAAAAATCAACCAGATTTATTTTCTGATTGATTTTTGTATCTATCTGTTTTATTAGTTCGAACAGATACGTTATTGGTGCGGATGAAGGGACTCGAACCCCCACGTCGTTGACACTGGTTCCTAAGACCAGCGCGTCTACCAATTCCGCCACATCCGCATTTCTTATGACATTACTTATAATAGCACATTTAAACTTTTATTGTCAATAGTATTTTTAAATTTTTTTAATTTTCAAAGTTTCTAAAGAAAAAAGAGCATTATTAAAATGCTCCTTTTCCGGATTAGTACACTCAATCATTCAACAGTACTAAGTGGCAATCCATTACAAACGACTAATCTATCTACTGGGATTCCAGCAGCCTCATAGCCCTCTTTTTTAGACGCCATTGAGTCTTTAACTGTTGTTGATACTGTTGTGTTGTCCTGTTTTGCTGTAACCTTTTTCATGTCTCTCTAATCCTCACTTTATATTTATTAATCAGCTCTTAGCTGACTTATTACATTATACACCACTTATGTTGTTATGTCAATTTCATTTATAAAACATCTATTTTTTTATATAAAAATCTACTTTACAACAAATATAATTATTCCTCCAACTATTGCAATAATAAATCCTATTATTTTTAGTCCAGAACTTCCCTCATTTTGGTCTCCAAATCCAAAAAATTTCTTTGTTATATTTCTTGCATCATATATTAAAATAACACCTGCTAGAACTAATAAAATCCCTAATATTTTAACAACTATATTAATCATATTTTTCAACATCCTTTACTTTTTACATTTATATATTAATATGTTTTGTCCCAAATGTCAAGGGTTTTAGATTTTTACAATTTTTATTCTAAATTGTTTTTATCAACATATATTTATACTAAATTAATTACCCTTTAGGAGGCTTATTATGCGTAAATTTGTTTTAACCTTTATTATATTTATTTTTGTGTTATCTTTTACTACAATATCTCTTTGTTATGACACCTCAAGTTCTTACATTTGGTCTTCTGATTATTCTGCTACCCTAGAAACTTCTTCTTCAATTAATACATCTATTAATGTTGAAGATAATAACTCTTTAAACCTTGAAAGTGGCTCTGCTATTTTGATTGAGCAATCTACTGGTCAAGTTTTATATTCTCATAACAGTCATGAAAAATTACGTCCCGCTTCTGTAACAAAAATTATGAGCATTCTTTTGATTATGGAACAAATTGATAGTGGAAGGCTTTCATATACAGAGCAAATACCATGCTCTGAAAATGCAAGGTCTATGGGAGGTTCTCAAATATGGCTTGATACAAAAGAAGCACTAACAGTTGATGAAATGTTAAAAGCAATTTGTGTAGTTTCTGCAAATGATTGTGTAGTAGCAATGGCTGAACATATTGCAGGTTCTGAAGAAGCTTTTGTTCAAATGATGAATGATAAAGCAAAAGAACTTGGTATGAATGATACGACTTTTAAAAATTGTCATGGGATTGATGAAGATGGCCACGTAACATCTGCATATGATATAGCTTTAATGTCTCGTGAGCTTTTAAGTAACCATCCTGATATAACAAAATATACAACAATTTGGATGGATTCTTTAAGAGATGGTAAATCACAATTAGTTAATACCAACAAATTAATTAGAACCTATAAAGGTATTACTGGGCTAAAAACTGGTTCAACTTCCCTAGCTTTATATAATCTATCAGCAAGTGCAACAAGAGATGATCTTTCTTTAATAGCTGTTATTATGAAAGCACCATCTACTAAAGTAAGATTTGCTGAAGCTTCAAAACTTTTAGACTACGGTTTTAGCAAATTCTCTTTTAAAAACTTTGGAAACAAAAATGATGTAATTCAAAATGTTAATGTAAGTAAAGGTGTTAAAAAGACTATTAATGCAATTCTAGAAGACAATGCTGGTACACTAATAGAAAAAGGAAAAGAAAATCAAATAACACAAAATATAACTATAAATAATAATATACAAGCACCACTAAAAAAAGGAGACAAAATTGGAGAAGTTACCTTTACACTTGATGGTCAAACCTTAGCCACAACTAATCTAGTAGCCGAAAACAACATAGACAAAATAACTCCATTCACTACCTGTAAACAAATCATATACAGCTGGGTAGACCTCTTAAGAAGTTAAAAACTCAGCCACAAAAAATTCCTAAAAAATTTTCCAAAATTTTTAGGAATTAATATTAAGACACTAAAAAATTCAAAAAGTAGAGAAGCCCTCAAAAGAAGTATTTATTGATATTGCAGTAATCCGTGGGTGACCGTTTTAGAAAATGTTCGAACGCCAGTGAGTTACATTTTCTTAAATGGGGCAACGAAAATATCAAAAAATACTTCTTTTGGGGGCGGTCAATTTAAAGAGCATTATTTAAAATCTTCTTCATCTCCTCATTTCTCTTAACCTTCTTAGTAGTAGTCTTAACCAATTCCTCCTTACTAAAAATCATATTAGTAATATGCTTATATCTAGGCACAGTCTCATTAACCTCAGTCTTAATCTTATTCCAAATAATATCTTTTAGCTCATCATCACTCATGCCCTTATATTTTTCTTCTTTAGCAGTTTCTTTATTTAAAACCACCTTAACAGACAAAGTAATATCATTTTTATCTTTTTCATCAGGTAATCCGAAAACCATACACTCCTCAACTAAATCAATTCTGTTTACTAGGGTTTCTACCTCCTCAGGGAAGATCTTCTTTCCATTTTTTAAAACTATCATATTTTTTTGTCTACCCGTTATAAATATAAATCCATCTTTGTCTTGGTAGCCTAAATCTCCCGTATAGAACCATCCATCTTTTAAGACTTTATTTGTTTCTTCTTCATTTTCATAATATCCAAGCATTACATTTGGTCCTTTTACTCTAAGTTCTCCTATTCCCTTTTCATCTTTATTTACGATTTCTATTGTGTCATTTTCCATAGGAACTCCTATTGAACCGTTTCTTGTTTTGAAATCATTTTCTGCACATATTACTGGTGAAGTTTCTGTTAGTCCATAACCTTGAACCATTTTTATTCCTAAATCATTCCATCCTTTTTGAACTTTTGGATCTAGTGGTGCTCCACCTGAAATTACGAATCTTAATTTTCCTCCTAATTGTTCTAATACTTGTTTAAACAATAGTCTTCTTATATCAATTTTTATTTTTAATAATGCATTACTAATTTTTATTGCATTATTTATTAATTTTGTTTTCCCTTGTTTTTCAATTTCTTTTAAAATTTTATTATAAATTGCTTCTACTAATAATGGCACACCAACAAATACAGATACTTCATATTCTTTTAAGTTTTGTGCAATGTATCTTAATCCGTCTGGAAATGATGTTCTTACACCACAAGCTAGCATCATTATTAATGCTGTTGAACCAAATATGTGATGAAATGGTAAAAATGCTAAGTTTGAATCTGTTTCATATATTCCTTCTACTTTTTTCATTGCATATATATTTGATGCAATATTGTTTTGTGAAAGCATTACTGCTTTTGATTTTGATGTTGTTCCAGATGTAAATAGCAAAATGGCCATTTCGTATGAATTTATTTTTGTTTCTACAAATTCTTTATTTCCTTTTTCATAAATTTCTTTTCCTTGTTCTAATAAAGAATTCATATCTAAAAATCCTTCTAATTTTGACATTGAAATATATTCTTTTATGTTTGTGTTGTTATCATCTTTTATTTTTTGTATTTTTTCAATGTATTTTTCATCAAATACCACAGCATCTGCTTTACTTCTTATTAGTGAATTTTCTAGTTCATCAATTTGTAAATCTTTGTCTAATGGGATTGAAACTATTCCTCCTAAAAGGTTTGTTAGATGAGCTAATATCCATTCGTATCTATTACGACCTACAATGGCTATTCTTTTGTTTTTTAGTCCCATATCGTATAATTTTGTACCATAATAATTTATTTGATTTAAAAGTTCTTTATATGTTATATTTGTATATTCTGCTTTTTTATTAATTTGTTCTTTTTTTATAAAAGCCACATTATTGCTATATTCCTTTGCTGAATTATAAATTATTTCTTTTACATTTTCAAATTCTTTTACTTCTCTTTGTTTTCTCATGAATTTTCTCCTAATATATAAAAATAAGGTAACTTTTTTAGTTACCTTATTTATAATACACTATTTTATTTAAAATGTCATTACACTAATTGGTCAGTTTTTTTATTCACTATTTCACATATTAAGTCTGCTGATTTTTCTACACCTAATGTATCACTGTTTATACAGATATCATAATTGTTTGGATTGTTCCATTCTTTTTCTGTATAATGTTTATAATGATTTGCTCTTAATTTATTTATTCTTGTTATTTCTTTTTCTGCTTTTGCTTTATCTAAAGCATAGAATTCTGTTGCTCTTTTTACTTTATTTTCCATATTGCTGTAAATAAACACTTTTGTTACATCTTTTCTATCATTTAATATAAAGTCAGCACATCTTCCAACAATTACACATGATTCTTTTTCTGCTGTATTTTTAATTATTTCTGATTCTTTTAAGAATAGTTCATCTGCATTGTTTAGTCCAAAATAATAACCATTATTTAAATCTGCTAAAGCATCTCTTTTTTGTTCATTATTTTTGATAAATTCTTCTGAAAGTCCTGTCTCTTCTGCTACTTTTTTAACAAATTCTTTATCATATAATTTTATTCCTAGTTTTTCAGCAACTAATTTTCCTATGTATCTTCCTCCTGAACCATACTCTCTAGCTATTGTTATTACTATGTTTCTTCCATTTTGATTTTCTACTTCTGATTTTTCTTCAACAGTTACTGTTTCTTTATTTTCATTATTTCTTAAATGTTTAACTTCTAAGATTAATAATGTTGAAGCTATTAAGAATGCAAGTCCATCAGCAAATGGTCCAGCATATAATATTCCATCTATTCCCCATAGTTTTCCAAATGTTACCATTGCTGGTATTAAGAATAGTATTTGTCTTGATAATGATAACACTGCACTTTTTACACTTTTTCCAATTGCTTGGAAGAATATTCCTGATGGTATTTGTACACCATTACAAATTACTAACATTAAATATGTTCTAAATGCTACACATGCAAAATCCATATATAGTTCATTTCCACTACCAAATATTGAGATAAGTTTATCTGGTATTGTTTGGAATAATATAAATGCAAATGTACTTATTATAACACTTGATCCTAGTACTATTTTTAAAGTTTTCTTCACTCTATCAAATTTTCCAGCACCATAATTATAACCAAATATTGGTTGTGCACCTGCCGCTATACCAATTATAATACTATTTAAAATTTGACTTATTTTCATAACTATTCCCAAAACTGTAATTGGTATTTCTGAACCAAATTTTGATTCCATTCCATATTTTCCAAGCAAATTATTTTCTGCTGCCATTACAAATACTACACTCATTTGTGTAATAAAACTACTTATTCCAAGCATTGCAACATTTTTTACAACACTCATTTTTAATTTTAATGATTCTTTACTTATTTTAATTGACTTAAATTTTTTCAAATATATTATATTCAAAGCAAATGTCACTATTTGACTTATAACTGTAGCTATTGCTGCACCTTCAACTCCCATTTTAAACACAAAAATAAATATTGGATCTAAAATAGTATTTAAAATTGCTCCTGCAAGCATTGATGTCATTGAATATTTTGGACTACCATCTGCTCTAATTATAGAA
>ERZ773235.1111-NODE-1111-length-29795-cov-15.205178_pt1 | contig 29795 bp, 24 predicted proteins | sample MGYA00580522_ERZ773235 | MGnify/ENA primary metagenome ERZ773235 (study PRJEB29015, sample SAMEA2737797) | human gut metagenome | biome: human gut; feature: human-associated habitat; material: faeces | place: China | collected 2012 ...
ACAGATCCTCCGAGCCGAACAGCTTCGCGCCCGGCACGATCCCGATGATTCGCATGCGTTTCTCCTTTCGGCCGGGACACATCAATCCCGTTATTTTTCGCCTCATCTTAGCATATTCCGCATAAAATTGCAATCCGGCATACGGGGCATCACAACTGCTGTGTTCCCCAATCCCGAAAACGCAGCAAGTTCCGCAAAAATATAACTTATTTTTTGTTTGCCAAACAGGAGCATTTCGCCGATGCGGAATGCTCCTGTTTCAGTATGTCAAAATAAAATGGCACAAAACATGCCGCAAATTCGTAACTTAGCGGGCCGATGTACCTACGTTGCCCTTGACAATAGCTTCAATGGGCAGCCGGGTGGGAACGCTTCCGCTCTTGTCAATGGCCGCCGGGACTGATATAATGTAGAAAAAAGGCGAAGGAGAGGCGGAGGTATGGACAAGCTTGCAGCGCTGCGGCAGTATTTCGGATTTTCCGAATTCCGTGCGGGCCAGCAGACGCTGATCGACGCCGTTCTTTCCGGACGCGACGCGCTTGGCATTATGCCGACGGGCGGCGGAAAAAGCCTCTGCTATGAACTGCCCGCGCTGCTGCTGCCGGGGATAACGCTTGTCGTCTCGCCGCTGATCTCGCTGATGAAGGATCAGGTCATGGCGCTGCGGAACGCGGGGATCCCTGCCGGGTGCATCAACAGTTCCATGAGTCTGGATGAACTGCGCGAGACGTACCGCGACGCGCACTATGGTGCATATAAGCTGCTCTATGTTGCGCCCGAACGGCTGCTGACCGACGGCTTCTGCGCGCTTGCGCAGGAACTCGAAATTCCGCTTGTCGCCGTTGATGAGGCGCACTGCATCTCGCAGTGGGGACAGGATTTCCGGCCCAGCTATTTAAAAATCGTGGAATTTCTGCAGCGGCTTCCGCATCGCCCGGCAGTCGCGGCCTTTACTGCAACGGCCACCGCGCAGGTGCGCGCCGATATTATCCGTATCTTGCAGCTGCACGAGCCGGAAACAGTCGTGACCGGCTTTGACCGGCCCAATCTCCGCTTCGAGGTACTGCGCCCGAAGGATAAACGCGCTGTGCTTCTGCAGCTGCTTGCTGAACGCCGGGATAAGAGCGGCATCGTCTATTGCGCCACGCGCAAGACGGTCGAGCAGGTCTGCGGACTGCTGCAGGAGGCAGGCTTTGCCGCCACGCGCTATCATGCAGGGCTGGATGCCGATGAGCGTCGTGAAAATCAGGAGGCGTTCATCTGTGACCGCAGTCCCATCATGGCCGCAACCAATGCGTTCGGCATGGGCATCGACAAGTCAAACGTCTCCTATGTTATCCATTACAATATGCCGAAAAGTCTGGAGGCATATTATCAGGAGGCCGGCCGCGCAGGACGCGACGGCTCGCCTGCCGACTGCATTCTGCTGTATTCCCCCGGCGATGTCACGACGGCAAAATTTTTGATTTTCAATTCATCCGCAGAGAACGAGGAACTGACCGAAGAAGCGCGTCAAGCAGTGCAGACGCAGGATCTGGCGCGGCTGGAGTCCATGACAGGCTACTGCAAAACGCAGGACTGCCTGCGCGGATATCTGCTCGACTATTTCGGTCAGCCGCATGAAAAAACCTGCAGCAACTGCGGGAACTGTCAGGTGGACTATGAGACGCAGGACCTCACGCGCGAGGCGCAGATGATTCTGTCCTGCGTTGTACGCGCGCGGAACCGGCTCGGCTACTGTGTGGGAAGCACCATTTTGAGCCAGACGCTGCACGGGGGCCGTGCAGCGCGCGTGCGGGAGTTGGGACTTGATACGCTGCCGACCTATGGACTGATGTCCACATTGCCGAGCACGCAGATTCGAGAATGGATCGAACTTCTGGAGCGTGCGGGATATCTGGAAACAGACCCTGTCCACGGTGGGATCGATACGACGCCGAAGGCGGCAAGCGTACTGTTTTCCGGAGAACAGGTGCTCACGCGCGTCCGGCGCGCATCGCACATGGAAGCACGGCCACAGAAAAAGGCAGCTGCACCACGGGCAGACGAACCGCTTCTGGCTGCGCTAAAAGCGCTGCGTTTCCGCATCGCGCAGGAGCAGGGCGTCCCGGCCTACATTGTCTTTTCAAATGCCACGCTTCTGGATATGGCTGCAAAGCAGCCATGTTCCATGGAGGAATTGATGGACGTATCCGGTGTCGGCCATGTCAAAGCCGAGCGTTACGGCGCGGCATTTTTGCATGAAATCAGCCGCTATACACATACACACAAGGAGGAATTATAGTATGTATATCCGTCGTTTTGCCCCTGCCGACGCAGACGCAGTCGTCCGTGTGTCAGCCCTGGCCACACGCATCACCTCCGGTGCCGTCTATGACGCAGCCTTTGTTGAGGAAATGGTCGCCAAGCAGGATCGCGCATACTTCTTAACACGCGGTGAGCAGATGCACTTCTACGTTGCCTGCGAGGACGACGGAACCGTGATCGGCTGCGCTGCCTTTGGCCCGTATCACAAAAACCCGGCTGAGGGCTGCTTTTACTCTGTTTTCGTTCTGCCGGAGAAGCAACGGCGCGGCGTGGGCCGCGCGCTCATTGAGACGATCGAGCACGACCCGATGTTTTTTAGCGCGCCGCGCGTTGTGATCCCAGCCTCCATCAACGCACTGCATTTTTATCAAGGGCTGGGCTACACCTTCGCTCCCGGCGGCGATCAGCTGGACGAGGAGCAGCTTTACTGTCTGGAAAAATTCCCGCAGCATTCCGCGTAATCGTAAAGGAGGAAACGCCGTGCGTTCCGTCAAGGGCATTATCATTGGGTTTCTGCTGATCCTGTTGGGCTTTGCCGCCGCACAGTATAGCCTGGTCGCAGCCGGGATTCTGGCTGCTGGCGGGCTTGCAGTTGTCGTTGTAAGCGCGCTGCCGAAAAAAATAGAAAAGCAGCCGCAGGAACCACCCGCTGCGCCTGCGCCTGTCAAGCCGGATCTTTCTTCCCCGGAGCAGCTGCCGGATATTCTGACCGCCCCGCCTGTGCAGCCGGAACCGCCCGCGCCGCCCCAGCCGGAGGCGGAAGCGCTTTATAAAACACTTGCGGAAGCGTATACGCGCATTGAAGGACTTTCCTGCCGGGGGCCTGCATGGATGCTCGAACGCGACATCCGGCTCTGCAAGGCCTTCTGCGCCCGCTGGAACGGCGCGCAGCAGGAGCCGCAGACGGCAGCACTGCTGCGGGAAAAGGTACGCTTTGTTGATTATTCCGATGAATTTCTTCTGCCGGGTTTCGGCAGACGCGGGAGGATTCCCGGCCGCCGCGCCTCCGGCGATCTGCTGGAGGATTTGAGCGCCGCCGTTCTGAAGCAGACGGCACGGCAACAGACGGCGCTTGAGGCTGCGCTGCGGGCGCAGAAGTGGTTTGAAGGTGTGAAAAAGCAAATTCGTCATATTCAGCCAGAGCCTGCGGATGTATCCGCCCCGGCCTCAAGACCGGAATACACGCCGCCGGATGCAACGCCGCTCACGCGGAAGACCGCACCGGAGTCGCTGGAAACATTTTATGTTCTCGCATTCAAGACGACGGGAAAAAGCCCCTCGCGTGATGAGATCGCGCAGGCCGCGGTTCTGAAATTCCGCCGCTTTGCGCCGGAATCCGTACTGAGCGCATATGTGAAACCGGAAAAGGGACTGACAAAATATGCCCGCGAATCAGGCGTGACGGAACGCATGACGCAGGATGCACCGAAGCTTGCACAACTTCTGCCCGCCATTGACGCCTATCTTGACGAACAGGCCCCGCTGGTTCTGTTCCGCGCGGACGATCTGGCGTTTTTGGCTGCAGCCGGAAGCGAAGCCATCTGCGCGAAGCGCCCGGTCTACGACGTGCGGACGTTGACGGGGCACAGAACCGCGTCTCTGGCTGATGCCTGCGGCGCAATGTTCGAGTTTGTCCCCGAACTCGGCAGCGCGGAAGACGAGGCTCTTGCCTGCGGCTTGCTGTTCTGCGGCCTTGCCGACCGAACCTTGCATCTGACGGCAAAGCGGTAATGTTCGTTCTGGCTCCCAGCACCGATACGGTGCGGGAACGGACGCCACTACCCCCCACGAAATTGGTCGAATTCCTGCGAATTTTCATAAAAATGCAGTCTTTTTGCAAGCGGCCAGCATTGTCGTCTGTCCGTTTTGATGCAATTTTTGCGGGCTGTTTGTGGGAGAGATTGAGAGTTTGCTCCTACCGAGACAGTGCGCAAATCGTGCCGCCTTATGAAATTCAGATTCTTCTGATACGCAGAAAGGCCCGGACGTCGAAGCGTCCGGGCCTTTTTGTCAGGTCTGTTCATCGGAAATGGGTGGCTGCATCTCTTCCGGCGGCGCGGGTTCCTCTTCAGAGGGAACGGTTTCGCCGGGATCTTCCTCAGCAGGCGGCTCCGGTTTCTCCTCAACGGGCGGCTCCTCCTCCGGAACGGGAGCCGGGCAGGCGGGCATCTGGGGCTGATCCCAGTAATATTCACCCGTCATATCCTCGTCATAGCGCAGCCGGAGTGTTCCGCCGCCAAGCAGATCGCGCAGAATATCGACGTGGCAGTAGCCGCCGTCAAGCTTCATAATGTTCCAGTAATAGCTTTCGCTGCCGCGCATGCCGCTGACGGTCTGGCAGGTAAGTCCCGCCTCGTCGCACAGCAGCTGCCAGCTTTGCGTCATACTCTTGCTGTCAGCAATGCCCTGACAGAGTGCAGAATAGACCGGTGTGCGGCTGCTCCCCTCCTGATAGGGGAATCGTTCGGCCAAATAGGTGAACAGCAACGCAGCCTTTTCCGTCTCGCTCGTGCAGTAGCGGACATAAATTTCCGCCGCACGCAGGCTTTCGGTCACGTCCTGCTGCATGCTCCGCAGTTCCAATCTGGAGGCCGGATAATCGAAAACCAGTTCCACAATACGGTTGCGCGCATCTGCAGGATAGGATGTGACGGTCAGTTCAGGCTGCGCGGCGTGCTCCTTCAGATGCGCGTCGCAGTAGTCCTGCACGAGCGCCTCATAATCAGGCTTGCCCGGATAAGTTGCATAGAGCGTCAGATGATCGTCGTAATTTTCCAGTGCCCGGCAGAGCAGACGGTTCGCCTCCGTCTCACTGCCTACATACTCGATTTCATCAAGCGGCGTACGCACATCGCGGAACGTGATGTCGATTTTGATCTCGTAATAGGCGACGATCAGTGTGCAGTCGTGCGTGATATAGTCGATGGCATAGGCGCCGATCGGATCCTCACGCGCGATCTCATAGACGGCGGCAGGAAGATCTTCTTCCACATCGCCGGCATACTGATTCGTATGGATCACGCCATGCTCCACGCCGTTCTGCACAAGCGTCCGCAGCGCGTTTTTGAGCGTTTTATAGTCGCGTACTGTCAGCACATCGCTCTGCGGCTCGGACTTTGCACCCGCGTCATGCGGGGTCACAAGTGTATAGGAGGACGGAACCAGCCTGCTGCACCCGCACAGGGCTGCCAGCAGCAAAGCAAGCAGGCTTATTATCATCCAGCGTTTCAAATCAGCCCCTCCTTGGTGTTATAATTCCTCGCCCGTGCCGCGGAAGCCCTCGCCCAGAACCTGATGCGCAGGCAGCAGAATGACAAAAGCGTCGGGGTCGATCTCGCGCACGATGGCCTTGATCTCCGGCAGTTCCTTCTGACGGACGGCAGACATCAGCACAGGCCGCGGGCTGCCGGTATAGCTGCCGCTGCCTTCTAGCACGGTCGCGCCGCGGTCGAGCCGGTCGGCAATCTGCTTGGAAACAGCCTGATACTGCTCTGAGATGATAAGCGCAACGGTCGAATGATCCAGTCCATAGAGCAGCTGGTCCATCACAAACGATGACGCAGCCAGCGGCAGCGCGCTGTAGAGCGTTTTGGACAGGTCATGGAACACGATGCCGGTCAGCGTGATAATGAACAGGTCGATCGCCAGCATGACCTTGCCGAGACTAGCCGAGCGGAAGCGGCGGCGCAGAAGCTTGGCCGCAATATCGGAACCGCCCGTCGTTGCGCCGGACAAAAACACAAGGCCGATACCGAGTCCCACAAGAATACCGCCGTAGAGGCTATCGAGCAGAATCTCCGTCTTAGGTGCGGGAATAACGGAAAACAGATCAATGAAGACAGAACTCAAAAGCATGCCGGCCAGTGAGCCAAACAGGAACTTCCTGCCCAGCTTCCGCGCGCCGAGGATAAACAGAGGCACGTTCAGGAGCATGGTGATCACGCCGATTTGGCCGAAGCCCAGCAACTCACGCAGAACCATCGCCAAGCCGCTCATGCCGCCGACGTTCAGACTGTTCGGCTCCAGAAACAGATCAAAGCCAAGCGCAAAAATAGCACAGCCAAGGGTGATCTTCCATCCCATCTGCCAGATGGTCTTGAGCGTTTCACGTTTCAAACCGTCGTCCTCCCGTACTTCTTTTCTATCAAATGTCCAGCTTCATCTGTGTTTCACCGGTGTCCTCCTCCCGCAGGAGCGCTCCAGCGGCGGGCAGCGTCCGGGCCGAATAGCGGCCCACATTGGTGATCGCCGTTTTCTCCAGTTCCATAGCCGATTCGACGACCGCCTTGCGCTTGAGGCTCATCACGGCGACGCCCTGCGTCGCGCGCGTGGTCTTGGCGGCAAGCTGCGCCGTGGAGAACACGAGCACACGCCCGTCCGTTGCGCGGACAGCGATCTGCTTTTCCTCCGGCAGATCGATCACGGCCTTGATCGGACTCTTGTCAGAGTATGCTCCTGTCAGCCGCTTGCGGTTGGACTTGGTATCATAGCCGCTCATGGTAACCTTCGCCGCCTTCCCGTTTTCAAAGACAAAGAGCAGATTTCCCTCGTACTTGCCCGGGAAGATAACCGTCAGGAAGCTTTCCCCTTCGTCGAAGCCAAGCTTTCCGGGCAGGAAATCTCCAAGCGCGGACGCTTTTCCGTCGGCAAAGTCAGAAATCTTCGTCTTATAAACCTGATATTTGTCGGTAAAGACCAGCATCTCCTCGCTGTTCTGCGCCGGACGGGTCAGGAGCAGACCGTCGCCCTCTTTGAATTTCTGTTCGCCGGACATGCGCAGTGACTGTGCTGTGATCTTCTTGAAATAGCCCTCGCGGGAGAGGAAGACAGTAACGGGATAGTCGTTTTCCGGCTCGTCGTCCGGCTCCTGCTGGAGTTCGTGGTCATAGACCAGCGTGGTCTTGCGCGCTTTTCCATATTTCTGCGCGACCTGCTCCAACTCTTTGCAGATGAGCGCCTGAACCTTCTTCTCAGAGCCAAGCGTCGCTTCGAGGTCGGCGATCTCCTTTTCAAGAGACTCCGTCTCCTTCAACCGGTTCAGAATGAATTCCTTGTTGATGTTGCGCAGCTTGATCTCCGCAACGTATTCCGCCTGTACCTGATCGATGCCGAAGCCGATCATGAGGTTCGGAACAACCTCCGCGTCCAGTTCCGTTTCCCGGATGATGCGGATGGCCTTGTCGATATCGAGAAGAATTTTGCCGAGGCCCTTCAGAAGGTGCAGCTTGTCCTTCTTTTTGTTCATCTGGAAATACAGCCGGCGGCGAACGCATTCGGTGCGCCATGCCGTCCACTCGGAGAAGATTTCGCGCACGCCCATTACGCGCGGCATACCGGCAATGAGAATGTTGAAGTTGCAGCCGAACGCATCCTGCAGCGTCGTCGTTTTGAACAGCTTCTGCATCAACTTGTCCGGGTCTGCGCCGCGCTTTAAGTCGATGGTGAGCTTCAGGCCATTCAGGTCCGTTTCATCGCGCATGTCGCTGATCTCACGGATTTTATTTGCCTTGATGAGTTCTGCAACCTTATCAAGAATAATCTCCGTGGCCGTCGTGTAGGGGATCTCGTAGATCTCGATCATGTTCCCTTCCTTGACATAGCGCCATTTCGCCCGCAGGCGGAACGAGCCGCGGCCCGTCTCATAAATCTGCAGCATCTGGGCCGGGTCATAGAGAATTTCTCCGCCCGTCGGGAAATCCGGGGCCAGGAGCGTATCCAGAAGATCTGCGTCCGGGTTTTTGATGAGCGCGATTGCCGTCCGGCAGACCTCGGCCAGATTGAACGAACAGATATTCGACGCCATGCCGACGGCGATGCCCATGTTGGCCGAAACCAGCACGTTCGGAAACGTCGTCGGCAGCAGAACAGGCTCCTGCATGGAGCCGTCATAGTTGTCCACAAAATCAACAGTATCGGCGTCAATGTCGCGGAACAGTTCGGCGCAGATCGGCTCGAGTTTCGCCTCGGTGTAACGCGAGGCGGCATAGGCCATATCGCGCGAATAGACCTTACCGAAGTTACCCTTGGAGTCGATAAATGGGTGCAGCAGCGTCTCGTTGCCGCGGGCCAGACGAACCATCGTCTCATAGATAGCCTGATCTCCGTGCGGGTTCAGCTTCATCGTCTGGCCGACAATATTGGCGGATTTGGTGCGGGGCTTCGTGAGAAGCCCCATTTCGTACATGGTATACAGCAGCTTGCGGTGCGACGGCTTGAAACCGTCGATCTCCGGGATGGCACGCGAGACGATGACCGACATGGCGTAGGGCATGTAGTTGGACTCCAGCGTCTGACAGATTGGCTGCTCGAGCACCTCTGCCCGCAGTCCCATTACATTTGGGTCGTCATGCTTTTTGCTTTCCGGTTGTTTTTTCTTTGGCATAGTTGATCGTTCCTTATCGTTCGTTCCTCAAAGCCTTCCCCTAGGGGGAAGGTGGCCCGAAGGGCCTTTGTAGGGGCCGATGCCCACATCGGCCTGCCGGGAAGTTGTAAATCTACAGAAAAATACCGCAAAGCGGTGTATTCTTCCGTTTTTATGACTCTGTCGGCCTAAAAATATTGCGGATTCGCCGCAGATTCCCGTAAAAACAATGCAATCTGCGCGGGCCGATGTGGGCATCGGCCCCTACATGGTGCTGCGCAGATTCGCCCCTGCCCATCAGGTGGAGCAGAGCCACGTCCCTACCGAGACCGTGCGTATTTTGGGATGCACCTCACGACACGTCCAGCTGGTCGAGGTATTTGTAGCCGTTTTCGGCGATGTGTTCTTTTCTTCCCTGCAGATTATCGCCCAGCAGCAGATCAAAGATCTGCATCGTGCGTTCCATATCCTCTGGCATGACCTTGATGAGCCGGCGCGTAGCGGGGTTCATGGTCGTCATCCACATCATCTCGGGATCGTTTTCGCCAAGGCCCTTGGATCGGTTGATGGAAAGCTTCTTGCCCTCCAGCTTCTTGACGATCTCCGCCTTTTCTGCATCCGTGTAGGCAAACCACGTCTTGTCCTTGCAGGTGATCTCATACAGAGGAGATTCTGCGATATAGACATAGCCCTCCTGAATGAGCGTCGGGCAGAGCCGGTAGATCATGGTCAGAATCAGCGTGCGGATCTGATAGCCGTCAACGTCGGCATCGGTACAGATGATGACCTTGTTCCAGCGCAGGTTTTCCAGATCAAATGCAGACAAATCCTTTGTCTTTTTCGTCTGCACCTCCACGCCGCAGCCGAGCACGCGGATGAGATCCGTGATGATATCGGATTTAAAAATCCGGTCGTAATCGGCCTTCAAGCAGTTTAGAATCTTGCCGCGCACGGGCATGATGCCCTGAAATTCCGCGTCGCGCGAAAGCTTGACCGAGCCCAAAGCGGAATCGCCCTCGACGATATAAATCTCGCGCTTCGACACATCCTTCGTGCGGCAGTCTACAAACTTCTGCACGCGGTTCGCAATATCGAGGCTCCCGGTCAGCTTTTTCTTGATGTTCAGCCGGGCCTTTTCCGCCGATTCACGGCTTCTTTTGTTGACCAGCACCTGATCCGCAATGCGTTCGGCCTCCTGCTTGTTTTCGATGAAATAGACATGCAGCCGGTCGCGGAAAAATTCCGCCATGGCATCCTGCACGAATTTGTTCGTGATGGCCTTTTTCGTCTGGTTTTCATACGAGGTCTGCGTGGAGAAGCAGTTCGTCACCAGCACCAGACAGTCGGCCACATCCTGGAACGTGATTTTGGATTCGGACTTGGTGTATTTGTTTGTCTGCTTGCAGTAGGCATCGATGGCGTAGACAAAGGCGTTTTTTACTGCTTTTTCCGGCGCGCCGCCGTGCTCGAGCCACGAGGAATTATGATAGTATTCAATGCGGTTGACGCGGTTGGAGAAACAAAGGGCGGCGGAAATGCGAACCTTGTACTCGGGCTTGTCCTCGCGGTCGCGGCCCTTGCGCTCGGCCTCCCAGAACTGCGGCATGGTGAGCGTCTGCTCGCCCGCAATTTCATTGACATAGTCCAGAATACCGTTTGGGTAGCAGTAATCCGTCTTAACGAATTTTCCGTTTTCCTGATCGCGGAATGTGAACGTCACGCCCGCATTGACAACAGCCTGCCGCTTAAGCGTATCCTCAAAGTACTCCTTGGGAATATCGATATCGGTAAAGACGGCCAAATCCGGTTTCCAGCGGAAAATAGAGCCGGTTGCTTTGCGGTCGGTCGGCTCCTTTTTCATCTTGCCGACGAGTTCGCCCTTTTCAAAATGCAGCGTGTATTTAAATCCGTCACGGCGAATGATCGCGTCAAAATATTCGGATGAATACTGCGTAGCGCAGGAGCCAAGGCCGTTCAGGCCGAGGGAAAATTCATAGTCGCCGCCGGTGTTGTTCTGGTATTTGCCGCCTGCGTAAAGTTCGCAAAAGACGAGTTCCCAGTTGTATTTCCCCTCTTTTTCGTTCCAGTCAACCGGGCAGCCGCGGCCGAAGTCTTCGACTTCGATGGAATGGTCTTCATAGCGCGTGACGAGAATTTGCCTGCCATAGCCCTCGCGCGCTTCGTCGATAGCGTTGGACAGAATTTCAAAGACGGCATGCTCGCAGCCCTCCAGGCCGTCGGAGCCAAAAATGACCGCCGGCCGCAGCCGGACACGGTCTGCGCCCTTCAAAGACGAGATAGACTCGTTTCCGTAGGCTTTTTGTTGTTTCATGCGGATTCCTCACAATATTTCGTGCTGTAACGGATATTACACCCACTATAATTAGATATAGTATACGGTTTTTTTAATCCAAAGTCAAGGTTTGCCACAAAGCGTGCGGGATATACGGCGGCCCTGCCCGCGTTCGCAGGCGCGGAAATTTTTCTGGTTTTTCCGTTTGGTGATTGCAAAGTTTTCGGTTTCGGTTTATGATATATCCTGTGAAGAATGGTACAAAATCGGCGGAGGACTCCGCTGCGCGAAACAAGGAAAGAACTATGAAAATTGGATTTGACAATCAGAAGTATTTGAAGCTGCAGTCCGAACGGATTTTGGAGCGCGTCGCACATTTTGGCGGCAAGCTTTATCTGGAATTCGGCGGCAAGCTGTTCGATGACTACCACGCCTCGCGCGTCCTGCCCGGCTTCCAGCCGGACAGCAAGATGAAAGTGCTGCTGCAGCTGAAGGAGCAGGCGGAGGTCGTCATCGCCATCAACGCCGCGCACATTGAAATGAACAAGCGCCGGGGCGACCTCGGCATCACCTATGATCTGGACGTGATGCGTCTAATCGACACGTTCCGCTCCATCGGGCTTTATGTCGGCAGCGTTGTCATCACGCAGTACGCAGGCCAGCAGGCCGCCGAGGCATTCCAGCGCAAGCTGGAGGCGCTGGGCGTAAAGGTCTACCGGCACTACCCAATCGCAGATTATCCCTCAAACATCAATCTCATTGTCTCCGACGATGGCTATGGCAAAAACGAGTATATCGAAACCAGCCGCCCCATCGTCATCGTCACGGCCCCCGGCCCCGGCTCGGGCAAAATGGCGACCTGCCTCAGCCAGCTTTATCAGGAACACAAGCGCGGCGTGAACGCAGGCTATGCCAAATATGAGACGTTCCCGATCTGGAACCTGCCGCTGAAGCACCCGGTCAACCTCGCCTATGAGGCCGCCACCGCAGATCTGGCCGACGTCAACATGATCGACCCCTTCCACCTTGAGGCCTACGGCGAAACGACCGTCAACTATAACCGCGACATCGAGATCTTCCCGGTGCTCGAGACGATCTTCCGTTCCATCTTCGGCGAATGCCCGTATAAGAGTCCGACGGACATGGGCGTCAATATGGCGGGCTCCGCAATCTGCGACGATGAGGCCTGCCGCGAAGCATCATATCAGGAGATCATCCGGCGCTATTTTGCCTCCGCTTGCGCCGTGAAAAAAGGCATTGCCATGCCCGCCGAACTGCGCAAACAGGAAATGCTCATGAACTCACTGCACTTGGATGTGTCTATGCGCAAAACCGTCCCCGCCGCGCGGGCCAAAGCCGCCGAAACAGGCGCGCCTGCCGCAGCCATCGAACTGCCGGACGGGCGGCTCGTCACCGGCAAGACCTCCGGCCTGATGGGCGCGTCGTGCGCCGCGCTTTTGAACGCGATCAAGCTTTCCGCCGGGATCGACGACCGCGTGAACCTCATTTCCCCGATGGTTCTCGCCCCCATCCAGCATCTGAAGATCGAGCATCTTGGCAACTCCAACCCCCGCCTGCACACCGACGAGGTGCTCATTGCGTTGTCCATCAGCGCTGTAACGAACCCGACAGCCGAACTTGCCATGGAGGCGCTGGCCTCTCTTCGCGGCAGCCAGGTGCATTCGTCCGTCATTCTCTCCTCAGTCGATGAAGGTATGTTCAAGCGCCTCGGTATGAACGTTACGTTCGAGCCCGTCTATCAGTCACACACGCTCTACCACAAGTGAGGTATCGATACCATGGAACATCCCCGCAGTAAATTACCCGCCGTACTTGTTGTTCTGTTCTGCATTGCGCTGCTGGCCGGTGTCGGCGTGCTTCTGTGGAAAACGCTCCCGGAAAAGCAAGAGCCTGCCCAGGCCGAGGCAATCCAGACAGACGGCGTGTTTTCCTCCGAGCCAACGACCGTAGAACCGGAACGTGAAGAACCCTATGAGGGTGATCTTCCCGGACAGGCCGAAGCCGCGCAGCCGGAAAATCCAGACGAGCAGCCGCAGGAGAATCCGGAAGATCAGAATCATCCGGAGGTACCAGATAACATGACAGTCTCTGCTGCCGGACAGACAGCGCAGGCGCTGCTGGATACCATGACGGACGACGAAAAGCTTTGGCAGCTGTTCTTTGTAACGCCGGAGGCCATCACGAACGTCGATACTGCTACCGTAGCAGGCGAGACGACGAAAAAAGCGTTGGAGCAATATCCGGTCGGCGGCATCGTATATTTTGCGAAGAATCTTGAAGACCGCGAACAGACTGTCGCGCTGCTGGAGAACACGCAGTCCTATGCAAAAATCCCGCTCTTCCTCGGCGTAGATGAGGAGGGCGGCACCGTCAGCCGCGTCGGCAGCAACCCGGAAATGGGCGTACCGTCCGTCGGTGATATGCGCTCGCTCGGCAAGCAGCAGGACCCTGCTGTGGTCCATGCTGCCGGCCAGGACATCGGCGGCGGCCTGCACGCGCTGGGCTTCAATCTGGACTTTGCCCCGGTCGCAGACGTCGCGCAGGGCGCGGACAGCGTCATCGGCAGCCGTTCGTTCGGTTCTGACCCGGAGTTGTGTGCGTCGCTGGCCGGTGTCATTGTCAAGAGTCTGCGCGCCGAGGGTATCGTCTCGTGCCTTAAGCACTTCCCCGGCTATGGCAGCGCCACCGTTGACGACCACAACGGCACCTCGATCGTCGAAAAGTCCCTCAGCGAACTGGAAGCCTGCGATCTGATCCCGTTCCAGTCGATTATCGCTGCGGAGGGAAGCGTCCCGTTTGTCATGGTCTCGCATCTGTCCTACCCGAGCGTCACCGGCAGCGACACGCCTGCCGACCTGAGTTCGTCCATTGTAACGGATATCCTGCGCGACAAGCTGGAATATCAGAATGTCATTATCACCGACTCGCATTCCATGGCCTCTATCACTGACCATTATTCCGCAGGCGATGCTGCCGTCAAGGCACTCGAAGCCGGATGCGATATGATCCTCATGCCTTCTGATCTGCAGGCCGCATTCGATGCTGTCAAGGCTGCCGTCGCCGACGGAACGCTTTCGCAGGCCCGCATCGACGAGAGCGTTTTGCGCATTTTGACCGTCAAAGCGGAATATGGTATCATTTCCTGAACTTTTGCATCAATCAAACTTCACCGAAAGGATGTGCGCATCATGTCTGCTGCTCCAAATAAAAAGCCCTCCCTTGCGCTGGGCCTGATTTTGATCCTGCTTCTGCTTGCCGCCGTCATTTTCGGCGGAATATGGGTCGTACAGGCGGCGTTTACGCCGCGCATGTCCGACGCAAAGGCTGCCGCCGAGGCAGGTTCCACACCTGCCAAAGAACCGACTGTACAGGCTGAACCGGTGGTACAGGAGCCGGATCCGCAGAAGCAGCCCGCACAGCAGCCTGCGGAGCAGACAACGGAATCCCGCGTAACGCTCATGGCACTGGGCGACGATCTGATCCACAACTGCGTCTACTGGTCCGCCCAGACGCCGGAGGGCGGCTATGATTTCACATCGTTCTTCGACGATATCCGCCCCACCGTCCAGCAGTATGATCTGGCCTGCATCAATCAGGAGACGATTCTCGTCAAGGACCGCAACCTGATTGAAAGCTATCCGGTTTTCGGCTCGCCTATTGAGGTTGCCGATGCGCTGGCCGATGCAGGCTTCAATGTTGTGACCTTCGCCAGCAACCACTGCTATGACAAAAAGGAAACCGGCATCACGGATACGCTGTCCTATTTCCACGAGACATACCCGGAGATCACCACGCTCGGCATCCACGACACGGAAGCAGACGCGGCGGCGATCCCTATTGTCGAGAAAAACGGTATCCGCATTGCCATGCTGAACTTTACCTACGGCCTCAACAATTCCATGCCCGAAAAGCGCTGGATGGTTGACACGCTCTCCAGCAGGGAGACGGTCTGCGGCCGCATCGAGCAGGCAAAGCAGGAAGCGGACTTTGTCATTGTCTTCCCGCACTGGGGCACGGAGGATACCTTCAGTCCGGACAACGACCAGCTTACCTGGGCGCAGGAAATGGCGGATGCGGGCGCTGACCTCATCATCGGCGGACACACACATACGCTCCAGCCGGTCGAATTGCTCACGGCAGCGGACGGGCGCGATGTGCCGGTCTATTATAGCCTCGGGAATTTCCTATCGCACCAGAAGGAAAAAATGAACCTGCTCGGCGGCATGGCAAGCGTCACCATTGTCAAAGACGCGGACGGGACGCACGTTTCGGAATACGATCTTCAGCCGACCGTCAACGTCATTCTCCGCAATACGAACACCGGCTGGTACACCTACCGCCCGATGCTTCTGGACAGCTACAACAGTGATCTTGCCGCCCAGAACCGCTTCTCCGAATGCACCGTTGACGCCATGTGGGCGCTGTATGAGGATATCACAGGATAAGAAAGAGCCCCGGTTTCCGCTGTGGAAGCCGGGGCTTGCTATAATTTTGGAATCAGTCCGCAAACAGCGGAGTAGAGAGATAGCGGTCGCCGGTGTCGGGGAACAGAACGACGATGGTCTTTCCCTCGTTCCCGGGACGCTTGGCAAGTTCGACAGCTGCGTGAAGCGCTGCGCCGGAGGAAATGCCGACCAGGACGCCTTCCTTTCTGCCGACAAGTCTGCCTGCGGCAAACGCATCTTCGTTGGAAACCGGGATGATCTCGTCATAGACCTTTGTGTCGAGCACATCGGGAACGAAGCCTGCACCGATACCCTGAATTTTATGTGCGCCCGCGACGCCTTGAGACAGAACGGGAGACGAAGCCGGCTCGACAGCAACGACCTTCACGGACGGATCACGGCTTTTCAGATACTGACCGACGCCGGTAATCGTGCCGCCGGTGCCGACGCCTGCAACGAAGTAATCGACTTTACCGTCCGTATCCGCGTAGATTTCGGGGCCTGTTGTCTCGATATGGGCCTTCGGGTTTGAAGGATTGACGAACTGGCCGGGCACAAAGCTGTTCGGAATCTGCTTTGCCAGTTCATCTGCCTTGGCGATTGCCCCCTTCATTCCCTTGGCGGCCTCTGTCAGCACAAGTTCCGCACCGTATGCCTTCATAAGCTGGCGGCGCTCAACAGACATGCTCTCAGGCATGACGATGATGATGCGGTAGCCTCTGGCTGCTGCGACGGAGGCAAGGCCGATGCCGGTATTGCCGGAGGTCGGCTCGATGATGACGGAGCCGGGCTTCAGCTGGCCGGAGGCCTCCGCGTCGTCGATCATCTTCTTTGCGATGCGGTCCTTGACGGAACCTGCGGGGTTAAAATACTCAAGCTTGGCCAGAATTTTGGCCTTGAGGTTCCGTTCCTTTTCAATGTGCGTGAGTTCAAGCAGTGGAGTCTTGCCAATCAGCTGGTCAGCGGACGTGTAAATGTTAGACATATTCAAAATCTCCTTTATGATGTTATTAAAATGAAAGCGTCGATCTGGTTTCTCTGTCACATTTCCACCCGACATCGGAACGCGGCACGCGAAAAGACGATTTGCTGCATATGCGGCCTCATTTCTTTGGAACTAAAATAGTATGTTGGTTTCTTTCATCGGATGACAGTATCCTACCACACATTGCCTAGCTTGTCAATAGGTTTTTGATTTTTTCCTGCGTTGCAACCGGAGCGGATTTATCGTATAATGAGAAAAATAGGAGGGCTGCACGATGAACAAGTTCTGGGGACATCTGAAGACGATCACACATCACCGTCATCTGGTCATGCGCGGCTGCTTTCGGATGGGACTGATCTGGCAGGGACTGACGCACGACCTGTCCAAATACTCACCTACCGAGTTTTTCGCGGGTGTGCGGTATTATCAGGGCAACCGGAGCCCCAATACAGCTGAACGCGAGGCAAACGGCTATTCTCTGGCGTGGATGCACCACAAGGGCCGCAACCGGCACCATTTTGAATACTGGACGGACTTAAGCCCCGAGACGCGGACCTATGAGCCGGTTGACATGCCGGTAAAATATCTGTGTGAAATGGTCGCCGACCGGATTGCGGCCTGCAAGACGTATCAGGGCGCAGCTTATACCGACGCATCCCCGCTGCAATATCTCGACCGGGCGAATGAATCGCGGCTGGTGCATCCGCAGACCATGAAGCGGCTGCGCTTTCTGCTCGTGATGCTCGCCGAACACGGCGAAGAGGAGACGTTCCGCTTTATGCGCGAAGTCGTTCTGAAGGGAAAATCGTTTGCAGAAGAGTCTCTCGCGCCCTGAGCGCAGAACTCATATCCGATTTTACGCGCTAATGTTCTGTATATTTTGTGCATTATAACGAAATTTGCCCATCGGATTTCAACCATTTGTGAATAGCTGACAACGCTTCTTTGTAGTATAATACAGACATACCATCTGTCCGGATTACCCAAGGACAGATAACATGTAAAGGGAGGATACTATGAAGAAACTGATTGCACTTCTGCTGGCGGCATGCCTGATGCTGGGTCTTATGACCACAGCGTTCGCAGCAGACGAGAAATCCAACGACATTGTGATTCTGTACACCAACGACGTGCACTGCGCCGTTGACGACAACATCGGCTATGCCGGTCTGGCTGCTTACAAAAAGGAGATGCAGGCCGCGTATAACTACGTTGCGCTCGTTGATTGCGGCGACTCCGTGCAGGGCGACGTCATCGGCACGCTGTCCAAGGGTGAATATCTGGTCGATATTATGAACGAAGTCGGCTATGATTTTGCTTCCTTCGGCAACCACGAATTTGACTACACCCTGCCGCAGCTCCAGAAGCTCATCGACAAGGCCAAGTATCAGTATCTTTGCTGCAACCTGACCTATACGGCCAAGGACGGCAAGGGGCTGACCGGCTACAAGGCGTATGAGATCAAGACCTACGGCGACACGAAGGTCGCTTTCGTCGGCATCGACACGCCCGAATCCTTCACCAAGTCCACTCCGACCTACTTCCAGGACGCCAACGGCAAATTCGTCTATTCCTTCGCGGAGGGCAATAACGGCGCTGACCTTTACAACAAGGTGCAGGAAACCGTTGACGCTGCCAAGAAGGACGGCGCGACCTATGTCGTCGCCATTGCGCATCTGGGTATCGACGAATCCTCCGAGCCGTGGCGTTCGACCGATTTGATTGCCAACACGACCGGCATCGACGCTGTGCTTGACGGTCACTCCCATTCCACCATTGCAATGGAACTGGTCAAGAATAAGGACGGCAAGGAAATCCCCCTGTCCTCCACAGGCACGAAGCTTGTCAACATCGGCAAGCTGACCATCTCCGACGGCGTGTTCACCACGGAACTGGTCTCTGACTACGCGGCCAAGGACGACACGACCGACGTATTTGTCAAGTCCATTCAGGAGAAGAATGAGGCCCTTGTCAACACGGTCGTTGCCAGAACCTCCGTTGACCTGACCACCAAGCATTCAGACGGAACCCGCGCAATCCGCAACCGCGAAACCAACCTCGGCGACCTCTGCGCCGACGCTTACCGTGCAGTCTCTGGCGCTGATATCGCGCTCGTCAACGGCGGCGGCATCCGCGCCGATATCCCCGCGGGCGATATTACTTACGGCCAGATCATCAAGGTTCATCCGTATGGCAACGCACTCTGCGTCGTCGAAGCAACCGGTCAGGAGATCATTGACGCGCTGGAATGGACAGCCCGCAACACCATGGCGACTTTCTCCGACGGCGAGAACGCTATTGGCGAAATGGGCGGCTTCCTGCAGGTTTCCGGTCTGAAGTACACCATCGACACCACGGTCAAGTCTTCTGCCAAGGGTGACGACAAGTCCATGTTCGTCTCTGTTGACGGCGCTTACCGCGTCAAAAACGTCAAGGTTCTGAAGAACGGCAAGTATGTCGATATTGACCCGAAGGCTACTTACACAGTCGCGTCCCACAACTACATGCTCAAGGATTCCGGCGACGGCATCAATATGTTCGCCGACAACAAGCTGCTGCAGGATTCCGTCATGCTGGACAATCAGGTTCTGATCAACTACATCAAGGACAGTCTGGGCGGCGTCGTTCCCGCTACATATGCCGCTCCGCAGGGCCGTATCACGGTCATTGCCACCCCGTACACCGACGTGCTCGACGGCAACTGGGCAGTTGAAGCTGTCAACTACGTCACGGACAAGAACTTCATGAAGGGTCTGAGCGAGACGACCTTCGGCCCGAATGGTGCGCTGACGCGCGGCATGCTCGTAACCGTTCTGTACCGCATGGCAGGCTCTCCCGCTGTGACTGGCAAGGTCAGCGAAAAGTTCTCCGACTGCACAGACGGCAGCTGGTATGCCGACGCCGTTCTGTGGGCAAGTGCAAATGGCATCGTCAACGGCTATGAGGACGGAACCTATAAGCCCACCAAGGCCATCAACCGTCAGGAAATGGCCAAGGTTCTCTACGGCTACGACAAGGTTGGCGGCAAGAACGCCGAGGGCATCACAGAAAAACTTACCTACACCGACGTTGATGCGATCGGCGAATGGGCGATTGAATCCGTCACCTACTGCACCGCCGCCGGTTATCTGGCCGGCTCCAACGGCGCGTTCAACCCGACGGGCACTGCAACCCGCGCAATGGGTGCAAAAGTCCTCATGAACATGACCAAGGAAGCTGCTTAAGCATCCCTGCCTCGCACAAGTAAAACAGCGCCCCGCCTGTTCATTCGGACAGGCGGGGCGTTCAAGCATATCAAAGCAGTGCAAGACTCGCAGTATCCTTGTAGTACATTGTGTTTCTTTTCAATGCTGCACTGGCACGGGTGTAGTTTTGCTTGACAGACCGCAGAGAATATGTTATTTTATATTTAGTAATGCAAAATACTTAGAAATGCAGGGATAAAGCAAATGGACGAACGGTTTTTGCAGCAGCTGAAAAAGGGCGTGCTGGAACTTCTGGTTCTGCAGACGATCTGCCGGGGACCGACCTATGGCTATGAGTTGATCGCGCAGCTTGGCAGCCGCTCCGGTGGGCTGTTTACGCTCCGAGAGGGAACGCTTTACCCGATCTTATACCGACTGGAGGACGACGGACTGATCGAAGCGGTCTGGCAGCAGGAATCGGGCCGTGCGGCTCCGCGGAAGATTTATTCCGCAACGGAAAAAGGCAGAGAAGAAAACGAACGCCGTCTTGGCCTCTGGGCTGAATTCCGAACGGCAGTGGACCGCTTTTGCGGGGAGGATGCAGAGCATGAATGAAAAACAGTTTGCGCGCTATCTGCGCGCCGTCCGGCGTCGGCTGACGTTGCCGAAGAAGGTGAAGGACCGGGTGATGGATAATCTGTGCAGTTCGATCAACGAACGGCGTGAAGCTGGGCAGACAGACGCGGAAATTCTCGCTGCGCTTGGCTCTGCGAAACAGGCTGCGTCGGAACTTACCGCGCAGCTGCCGGGCTACGCGTTCCGCAAGAGTCCATTGCGCTTCATCTGCCTCGGCGCAGCGGTGCTTGCTCTGCTGGTTGGGCTTTTGAAAACCGTCACGAATTTGCGCGGTTTTGCGTCCATCGGTGTCATCGGCGGCGCGGACGGGCCGACAGAAATTTTCATTGCCGGACCGCAAATTTTTGATTGGGCAGACGTGATCGCCGCAGGGGTCGTGCTGGTACTCGGAGTTGCCGGATATCTGCTCCTGCGCCGTCTGCCGCCGAAGAAGGTCTGAAATCCGTAAAAATACACACACAGGAGGAATGACCATGATCCATCTGGAACCGGTAACGCCGGAAAACTGGCGGTGCGGGCTGCGTGTGCGCGAGGATCAACACTGCTTCGCGGCGGACAGCGCCGGACTTCTTGCCAGAGCCTACGCCTACCGCGCGCAGCGCAGCGAGGCGCTGGTCATTTATGCAGACAATACACCGGTCGGCATGGCGCTGTATTACGATTTGGATGAATTGCACGCATATAATCTTTCACAGCTTTTCATCGATGCACGCTACCAGGGCCGGGGCTACGGTACCGAGGCCGTCAGGCTGCTTCTGCAAAGACTGAAGACAGACGGAAAATTTGAGAAGGTCGTACTCTGCTATGTCGATGGCGACAAGGCCGCACAGCGGCTCTATGAGGCGCTTGGCTTCCGTCCCACCGGCGAGGTCGAGGAGGACGAGATTGTCATGGAGCGGATGCTTTGACGCTGATTCTACGCAAAAGCAAACAGAAATAGCACATGCGAAAGCCTCCCCCTTGTCCTGTCCTGGACGATAAGAGGAGGCGGCATTTGCGGGGCAAATAACGGAGGGGATATATTGCAAATTTCAGCGTGCTCCAAAATTTGCAACACTCGAATTCCCTCAGGCCCTGCGAGCCAGCGTCCCTCCCCCTTTGGGCGTTCATTCCCCGAACAGGTATTTTTTCAGCGCCTGAAGCAGTTCCAGTGAGCGAAATTTAACCACATACGCACCGTTTGCCCGTGTCATAAGGCTAATCTCGGCATCTGTAAAGCCGCCTGCCGCTGCGGCGTCGGCGAAGCCATCTGCTGTAGCCGGAACGCAGAGCGAGGGGAAGATCACGCACCACCAGTTGTGCCCCTCACCCTTCCCGATGGTCACGCGCAGCGACTGGTACACACCCGACGGCAGAGAAAACGTATCATAGTCGCGCGTCGGGAACAACTCGCGGCGGAAGCTGACGCGGGCGGTATCCCCGCTCCCCTGCCGCTGCAGCTCTGCGTTTGCCGCTGCTTCAAGCGCGGGAAGGTCCGTCAGGATCGCCTGCTTCGCATCGGCCGCGCTGGAAAGTGCGCGCTGTGCTTCACGCAGAACAGCGTCGCGCACGCAAAGCTTCACCGCCTGATCTACGTTGGAATCGGAATTCGCTACGACGTGCAGGCGGATGATCTTTTCCACCATTCGCTGGCTCTGCGCCTGCAAAACGGCGCAGGCCGTTACGGTAAGTACGCTGATTCCCAGCAGCACAAGAGATATGATCCGCTTTTTCATAAAAACACCGCCCAAACTGCTTTTTACAGACAGTTTAGACGGTGTTTTGCTAGTTTATACGGTCTTTGCCAGGAAAACCTGGCTGTACTTGTCCTTGAGCATCGTGCAGGCGACGGTCGCATATTCAAACGAATCGTAAATACCGAACACGGCGGAGCCGGAACCGGTCATCTGCGCGCCATATGCGCCGTAGGTGTACATCATGGAGCGGATATAATTGATATCGAAATGCTTCTGCATAACGACGGGCTCAAACACGTTGCACAGGCTGCCGCCGATACCGAGCAGATCGCCCTTTTGCAGATTCAGCTGCATCGCCTTCTGATCAGGCCGCTTTTCGATGAACGTCTCGTCAAGTGCCTGATATAACTCCGGCGTGGAAACGGAGAAATCCGGCTTGCAGACCACAAGGAAAAACTCCGGTGCGGGCGAAAGTCTTGTCAGAAGTTCGCCCCGCCCTTCGACCAGTGCAGTGCCGCCCATGACGCAGAACGGCACATCGGAGCCGACCTGCGCGCCAAGTTCGCAGAGCGCAGGAATGGACAGCGGGCTGTCATACGCGCGGTTCAGCGCGCGCAAAACTGCCGCCGCGTCGGCGCTGCCGCCGCCAAGACCGGCCTCGAGCGGAATGCGCTTGTTGATAAAGATTTCCAGCCCCTCCGGGGTCTTGCCGGTGCGGGCATAAAACGCTTCCGCGGCCTTCCACACCAGATTGTCCCTGTCCTGCGGCAGTCCGCAGGTGACAAGTTCCGGTTCGGTCGTTTCCGCCGCGTCCGGCGGCAGGATCTCGCGGTAGCAGTGAACCTGCCAGCCCTCGCAGCCGACCGTGACATGCACATCGTCGTGCAGGGAGACGGTCTGCATAATGGATCGCAGATTGTGATACCCGTCTTCGCGCTTGTCCAGAACATCCAGCGTCAAATTGACCTTGGCAAATGCGCCCTCGGTGAATTCCTTCATTACGCCTTGATCTTTCTGCCTTCCAGATAGTAGCGTTTCTCGCGGCTGTGGCCCATAGAAAAAGTCTTTCTGGGCAGAACGCCGTCGGCGATAACGCCTCTGAACAGCTGGCTCTTTTCCATGGCGGGCAGCAGGAAGCCGATGGCGTTTTCCTGCTTGGCAAAGCCGATGAGCGCATCGTCGTCATGGATATAGTCGATCTCACCCGCGTTTTCCTTCAGATAATCATCAAGGAAGTGCTGCAGAATGCCGACAGCCAGTTCACCCTTGCTCTTGTCGAGCACGATGGTGCCAGACTCTTCGCCCGCGTACCATTTAACCGGGAAGCCTTCGGCACCTGCGCAGGCCTCTTCAAGCGCTTTGAGCAGCTTCTTCGGTTCGGTTTTGAAGATCACACGGTGGATGGGCTCGAAGACCTGTGCCGGGTCGTGGATATTCTCAAGTTCCACGAGTGCATAGCGCGCCGGATGGTTGGAGAGGTCAACACCGGGATTGTTCTTCTTAAGTTCTTCGTAGCAGGACTTTGCGGTTGCGAGGGAATGGTTGCCGTCGCCGACAGCAAAAACCATGGGCGTACCCTTGAGGCCGGTGTACTTCTCACCGACCGCAGCGGTATATTCGGTCAGCGCTTTGTTGAAGTCTTCTACATCCTTGCCCTCAACAAGCCAGCCGGTAATATGACCGCCGTCTTCCATGAGATCGAAGTCGTAAAGCTTTTTGAGCGAGTCCTTTTTCGCGGCAATCGGCTCGATCAGCTTCTTGTCGTGGTCGTCGCAGAGCATCAGCACATGCGGCAGTTCAATCGGAGCGTCGTGGCGGACACGCTGACGAGGCGGGATGCGTTCGGGTACGGTGCGCTCGGTGGCGCGGATGGCGCTGGTCGCGCCGGGGGTATAGTCATAGGCATCGAGATCGACCATACCGACAAGGCCCTCACGGACGGAGCCGTTCTCCAGCGTGCGCTCGACATAGACAAAGCTGTTGGGGTAGACTGTGAACACGCCGTCTTCCATGTATTTTTTCATGGTGGCGTTGATCTCGGCAGTGTGTTTCGCTTCTTTCTCGGTGCCGAGTTCGGCTTCGGGGAGGATCAGGTTGATGGTGGACACAGCACCCTCGGCATTTTTGCGCACACGGTCCCAGTACGCCTGATCAGACGTAAACTGATCGCAGGCAATGACCGCCCATTTTTCCATATGGTCTGTTTTGGGCATCAGGATATCAGCGGGTAAAAATGCGTTCATCTTGAATCACCTTTCACATTAAATTTTCATATCGATCAGGCCATAGCGGCCTTGATTCCATTGAGAAGTTCGTTGTAAGTCTCAAATGCGGGCAGTTGAGGATAATCTGCCTTGATCTTATCCGTCGAACGGAACAGGAAACCGGCCTTGCTGGCCAGGATCATCTCCAGATCGTTATAGCTGTCGCCGGCAGCGATCGTCTCAAAGCCCATGGACTGCAGCGCCCGCACCGTTGTCAGCTTGGAGTGTGCGCAGCGCATGCGAATGCCGCAGAGCATGCCGTCCTTATCAACCTCAAGCGAGTTGCAGAAGATCGTCGGCCAGCCCAGCTTTTTCATGAGCGGCTGTGCGAATTCTTCAAACGTATCGCTGACAATGATAGCCTGCGTCTGCGCGCGCAACTCGTCCAGAAAGTCCTTCGCGCCGGGCAGCGGATCGATCTGCGCAATAACGTCCTGAATCTGCTTCAGCCCCAGTCCGTGCTCACGCAGGATGCCCATGCGCCAGTTCATCAATTTGTCGTAATTCGGCTCGTCGCGCGTGGTGCGGCGCAATTCTGGAATGCCGCTGACTTCGGAAAACGCGATCCAGATCTCGGGTACGAGAACGCCCTCCAGATCCAGGCAGGTAATATCCATGTGCATACCCTCTGCTAAAAAAAATTGTGGAAGCCTAAAAAAATAGCAGGCTCTATGTTCATTATACAAAATCCTGCGGTAAAAGCAACAGGTATTTCAAGTTTTTTGACAAAGACGCATGAAGCGGACGATTCGGGCCATACTATCTTTGATTCTAAAGTCAAGGAGATGGACGTATGGACACACTTTGTCTGATCCTCGCCATTATCGGCGCTGTCAACTGGGGCCTTGTGGGGTTTGCGCGGTTTGATCTAGTCGCGTGGATCTTCGGCGGCCAGACCGCAGGCGTCAGCCGCGTGATCTACGCGATCGTCGGCATTGCCGGTCTCTGGTGCATTACAATGCTGTTCCGGAAGCGCAGCCGTCCGGAGGCATAAAAACAGCGGACGCGGGAGGTTCCTGCGTCCGCTGTTTTTTTATAATTATTTGATATTGCAGCGCACAATGCACTGGTAGGTGACGCCGTTGTAGGTCGTGGAGATATAGGCTGTGCCCTTGCCCTCAGCCTTGACGACGCCGGTGCCATCGACTGAGCAGACGGAAAGGTCGCTCGAGACCCACAGAAGACCGGTGATCTTATTGCCGTCTGCGTCGCGCAGGGAGATCTGGAACGTCTCGCCTTTGACGCCCATGGTGACGTCGCTGTTGCTGATGGTGCAGGTGCCCTCGGTGTCGCTGCTGTCTTCAAAATTGCAGCGGACAATGCAAGTCAAATCGCTGCTGCCATCAACTGTGGCTTTTACCGTCGTCGTGCCCTTGCCCTTGGCGGTCAGGACGCCGTTTTCAGAGACGGTGACAATCGATTCATCGCTGCTCTGCCATGCGATCCGTGCGCCCTCTGGTGCGCCGGTCACGGAGAGGGTATACTGCTCGCCCGGGTTCAGGAACGTCAAATCGTCTTTGTTCAGCGCCAATTCTGCCGGTTCCTCTTCCGACGTCTCTGCTCCAACATACGCAAAGTCACAGGTCACGAGGCACTGAGCCGTCTGCTCGCCGCACTGGGCGGTAATGACGGCGGAGCCTGCGTTTACAGCGACGATCTTGCCCTGTTCAGAGACAGTCGCAACCGCTTCGTCGCTGGACGAGAATGTGACGGACTCGGTGCAGTCCTCGGGGGTACGCATGAAGGTGATGTTGAAGAAGCGGCCCGCCTCCTCAAAGGTCACGGTCGGCGCGGAAAGCGTCAGACTGGTGCAGCTTACGCCGGCCTCCTCCTGCGCGGGCTCAGCCGTCTGGTCATGCTGCTGGTCTTCTTCATTCATGTATCGGTTCTCGTCCGGCTGTGCCGATTCGGCAGGCTGTTGGACTGTCGCCGGTTCTTGCTCCGGCTGCGCAGGCTCGGCGGCCTGCACAGGCGCTTCGAGTGTTGCCTCGCGGTACAGCGGCGACCAGCCGAGGCGGCTGAACGCCAGCAGCGCTCCGCCCAGCACCGCAGCGCCGAGAATCACACAGAGGACGATCATCGTCCACTTGGGGATGGCATAAGGACTGGCTCCGGCCGTGCTCTGTACGTCAGACGGCTTTGATGCAGCGCCGGTGCGCAGGCGCTTGCCCGCATAGCCTCTGGCCGCTTTCGGCGCGCCCGGCTCCTGCCGCAGACGCCTGCCCGGCGCGGGACGCTCCGGTGCCGGTGCGCTCTGCGCGGCCTTTTCCGGTGCGGCAGCCGTGCGTTCCGGCTCTGCAGAACCCGTCTGGCCCGCCGCAGCACGTCCGCACAGCGGACACTGCCGCAGGCGCGCATCGTACGCCGTACCGCAATATTCACAGGTTTTCAATTCCATACATGGGCCTCCGTCTATCGTGCTCCGCCTTTCCGTGCAGCGGAGCATTGCGTTTATTCAGACTCAGGAGACAGTATATCACAGATTGTTACAGATTCCAAGTGGATGGGCCAAGATATTGTATTGCATTTTTTATGAAAATGACATAGAATAAAGATGTGTTTGTAAAGGAGGCGAACGAATTGCCAGAACTGAACATGATATCGCCGCTGCTGACGAACATGGAACTCGTTAAATGCGTCAGCGTGCGTAGCGGTACATCTGTCTATATTGTCAAAAGCACAAAAAGCAATCAGTCCTATTATCTGAAGCACATCTGCATTCCGGAATCGCAGAAACAGGTTGACGCGCTGATGTTCACCGGCGCGGCTGCCACAGTCGAGGACGCGCAGAATTATTACAAGCAGGTTGCCGCCGATTATCAATCGGAACTCGAGACGCTTGAAAAGCTTTCCGCCAGCCCGAACATCGGCTGCTACCGCAGCTATCAGATCGAGCCGAAGGAGGATGGCGTCGGCTTCGAGATTTATCTGCTGGCCGAATACCGCCAGACACTTTCCGAGGTGCTTGCCGAAACGCCCATGACGCAGTCGGGTGCCGTTAATCTTGGCCTGGATCTGTGCAGCGCGCTTTGCAGTTTGCGCGAGGCAGGACTCATCCACCGCGACGTCAAGCCGTCGAACGTGTACTTAAGCAGTTCGGGGCACTATCTGCTGGGCGATCTCGGCATTGCAAAGATTGACGAACTGAAATACTGCTCCATGCCGGAAAATATGCTCAGTTCCTTCTCGGCACCGGAACTGTTCAGTCTGCTTGGCACGATCGAGCCGACGACCGACATTTATTCCGTCGGCATGATCCTCTACCGCATCTATAACGGCAACCACGGCCCGTTTGAGGACGAAAAAACTTCCGCCCGCGCTGCGGACAAGCTGCGTGTGACCGGTGAACAGCTGCCGGCTCCCATGTATGCGGATTATGAAATGGCGGATATTCTGCTGAAGGCCTGTGCGTTCAAGCCCGAAGACCGCTATCAGACTCCGCAGGAACTTCAGGAGGCGCTGCTGGAATACGGCAAGCGCAATGAAGCCTCCGATGCGCTGATCGTCCCGCCCCTTGAGGGAGAACCGGAGAAGATCGACCCCAGCGCTGAAGAGGAGGTCGAGCCGGTCCAGTTCGCTGACACCGAGCAGATGGCAGATGATTTCAAGGAGAACTTCTCTCCGGATACAGCCATGCTCAACGCCATCATCGACGAGGTGCATCGCGGCGAATCAGGACAGGTTCCCCTTGATCTGGATGAGAATTCGCAGGACGCATCCGAGGACGATGCAGACGAGTCCACGCCCGACGGAGACGGTGAAGAGGATGAACTGAAGATCAATCTGCCTCCGCGCGGACAGCGACGGAAGAAAAAGGCGTCCATGCCAAAATGGATTCTGCCGGTTCTGATCGGCGCAGCTGCGCTGGCTGCGATTGCTGCGGCAGTATGGTTCTTTGTGATTGTCCCGTCTGTGACACGCGTTGACTCTGTCGCCGTGACAGACATCGGCACCGATTATCTGACCGTTCAGATCGAATCCGGCGAGGAAAGCGGCGCATTTGATGTCACCTGCTCCGACGCCTACGGCAACCAGAGCCGGAAGGCCTATACGGCAGGCGAAGACATGACGTTCGATTCGCTTATGCCGGGCACCCAGTACACGATTGAAGCTGTCCCGCTGGAGGGCAAAAAGATGACGGGTTCCTACTCCGCCACCGCTTCGACCTTCGCCGAGACAAAGATTCTGAGTTTCACCGCTACGCCCATCTCCATCACACAGGCTGAACTGAATTTCATCATTCAGGATGGGCCTGATTTCGACAGCTGGACCGTTTCGTACGAGGCCGCAGGCGTCGAAGCCAAGACCGTTACCTTCTCTGGACATTCGGTCGTCATCAGCGATCTGCTGTCCGACTCGGAGTACACCTTTACGCTGCTTGCTCCCGATAATACGCTTCTGACCGGTGCAATCAGCACCCCGCTCTCGACCGTACCGACCGTCGAACTGCTGCCCGACAGCGTGGCCATCGCGCTTTCAAGTTCCTCTGCCATTCTTACCTGGCAGTATGACGGCGACGCGCCCGAAAAGTGGGTCGTCACCATCACGGACAAGGCCGGCTTTGAGGAAACGCAGGAGGTCACCGCCCCGAACGTGACGTTTGAAAATCTCGTCTCCGGCACGGAATATGAGATTGTGATCTCCGCGCCGACGATGCTTTCCAGCTACGCCATGAACGTCACCCCGACCATCACGAAGGTCACGGAGTTCAAATCCGCCGACGAAACAGACGAGACAGGCCGGACCATCAACGTCAATCTCAGCTGGGCCTGCGAGACAGAGCCTGCCGAGCCCGGCTGGGTAGTGACCTACACGCTTCAGGACGTGGAAAACGCCGAGCCGCAAACCCTCGAAACGGATACGGAGTCCTGCGTCATCCCTGCCAACAATATGTACCCCGGTGCAACATACAAGGTCACGCTGGCGCTGAAGAGCGGTGATTCGCTCGAGGGCGAGACGGAGTTGACATTCTCGACAGCCAATGTGGACAATCCCTACACGGCCAACGGCGTCAAGAACCCCTATACAGGCTTGTTCCTCAAGCCGAACAAGGAAACGTTCCGCTATGTTGACCTGGTTACGCGCCGCACGACGTTCTCCAAGGGCGAACTGGTTGCGTTCGACGTGGACGCCGGCAGCAACCTGAACGCCTCTTCCGACGGGACAGTCATGGTCAACCTCGTCATCCGCGACGCAGACGGGAAAATCGTCGATTCCTCCAGTTCCGTGCTGGTCTGGAAGGACATGTGGGAAAAGAACATGTTTGTCGGCTACTTCCCGCGCACCCCGCAGACCGACGGCGATTACACCCTGTCTATCTACATCGGCAACCAGCTGCTCGATTCGGCAAAGTTCACCGTCAAGAGTTGACCTCTCCCCTTGCCGATCAGCACAAAGCGCTTGCCCTGAATACACAAGTATCCAAACGCGCCCTCGTATGATGCACATACGGGGGCGCGTTTCCATGCGGCAAAGAGTATGGGATAGTCTACATATGCTTTGAATCCTTCTTCTGTATAATAAAAAAAGAAAAGCAGTTGACTTCGTGATGAAATCAACTGCTTTTCTGGTACGCCGGAAGGGACTCGAACCCCCGACCTACTGGTTCGTAGCCAGTCACTC
>ERZ773235.1112-NODE-1112-length-29784-cov-5.343806_pt1 | contig 29784 bp, 24 predicted proteins | sample MGYA00580522_ERZ773235 | MGnify/ENA primary metagenome ERZ773235 (study PRJEB29015, sample SAMEA2737797) | human gut metagenome | biome: human gut; feature: human-associated habitat; material: faeces | place: China | collected 2012 ...
GGGTGCTTCACCTCGTACAGCGCGGGATACGCCCGCACCACGTCGGGAGATCCCGGCGTCACCGGCCCCAGCACATCCAGTACCCGTCATATCCCACTATATAGGTATCGTTATCTGAATTTTTAGTTGCTTATCTATCCATATATCGTACTGATACTCCGGTGGCTTGCTGAAAAGCCGAAATAATCTCTCGCTCATTTTCCCTTTCAAGATATAAAAAGTGCTCAGTATACTCCTCTGTGTTCGCAGTACTCCCTACGCTTTCACATAGAATTTTACCGCAAATATGTAGGCAACACAATTGATCGCTAAACTCTAAAGCTGTAATTTGGGAAGTAGGTATCACAACCTTGATGTCAATATCTTTGTGCGCTTCCACTTGATGGTATAAAAGCTTGATCTCTGCATTATTGATGACGGCATTTACTAATGCGAATTCATAATGCTCATTAGCCGAAGGTCTTTTTTTGTATGCTGAAACGATAATGACCGCCAACGCCATTGTTCCCAGTGTTGCAATATCAACTCCTTCGAAAATGATTTTGATTATACCGGCAGCCATCGTTGCCGCCAGGCAAATATTAAGTAGAATTTTAAAAATATACGTTCCTCTTTTGGGCTTAACATTGATTTTACTTCTAATCGTAAATTCTTGCTCCATAATTACCTCCTAAAATGGCGGAGAGCAGTCTTAATGCTCTCCGCCACTAGTAGATTAGCCTTTGAAGGCCTTGGCAACTTCCTCATCCGCCTGCTCAATTGCATTTGCAGCGCCATCAAGCTGAGCCGCAATGCCAGTGATAACTTGCGGAAGAGTATCCTTCAAAACAGGATACATATTGGAATTAAAGGTGTCAATAAACGAGCTCTGCGCGGAGCCTTCCCAATTTGCGGTTACTTCATCGATTTTTCCCTTTAGGGCAGTTACTTCTGAGTTGATCGCCTCAAGCTTCTGCTCGAGAAAATCCGCAGCTCCTCTGAGTTCTTCCGGGGTGATTCTGATCTGTGCCATTGTCATAACTCCTTTCTATAATTTGTTAACCTTCATAGGTCTTGAAAACTTCTCTATCTGCCCACGCGATTGCATCTGCATTACCCGTGAGCTGGATCGCAATACCTTCCCTACCTTAACTTTAATTTGTCACCCTCTTCAAAAAGAGGTTGATATTTATTTTTAGCCTTTTGTATGTTCTCACTCATGTGCTCCATGACGGCAATGTAATCATTGAAGTTTTTATACCACTCATCATCAAATTTTTTAAAAAACGCCTTACCTCCATCCGAATCCCAGCCGCTTCTGATCTCTTCAACCGCTTTTTTTAAATTTTTGCGAAGCTGCTTCATCTTTTCAACACAGTCATCATAGCTAGATTTCGCCGCATCCATCGCTTCTTCACTGATCTTCAGCCGAGCAGATGCCATGTCTTCACCCCCTTACTGTTTATTTGCCGGTAGATCTGCCATGTACCCACCAATGCTTACAGCTTTTGCTCTTTCCGCTTTCGCCTCTTCCTCTCTCCCTAGGTCTTCAAGGATCGTGGCTCTCAATGTATGCGCTTCTGCCAAATCATCTTTGACCGCAACAAGGTAATCTGCCAATTCAAGAGCCTTTTCGCAATTGCCCAATTCCCTAAGGGACAAAATGCGAAAAGCGTAGCAATCAACATTACCGGGATTTTTCAGAGAGGCACTTCTGAAATATGTCACCGCTTCCTCAAAAAGCTTCTTTGCTTCCTCCTGTTTACCAAGCTTCTTCAAGGCAAAAGGCTCATAATAATACGCAGCAAGTGAATAGTAGTCCTCCCCGTTTGCCTTCTTCAGTTCTCTTGCACATTCAACTACTTTATCAAGTATGTCATTATTCAGATAGCAATTCATCAGCAAATATATCGCTTCCATATCCATGCGCGGCGGATCATATTTCAAAGCAATGTTTCGAGCTCTTTCTAGTGAATTGATCGTTTCGTCCATATTTTCAAGAAACGCATATGCTCTTGCCTCTTCCATGGCAATACTGTGCGCAGCTTCTTCATCAACCTCATATGTATCTTGAATGGAGTTTAAATACTCGATTGCCTGTTTGTATTCCTTCCGCGTGATCATCAGTGATGCTTTATCTATTGCAAAAGCGGTATCCTTAGGAAACATGAACATCGCAGACGAAAGGACGGCATTTGCCTCATCAAACTTCTCCAAGTTTGCCAGAACAAGATACTTTAAGTGATACCCTTCAAACACGTCAGGATTGGAAATGATAAGCTCATCGAGTGCCTGCAAAGCTTCCTGAAGGTGTTGGTTTTTAATGAACAAGCGTATCTTTCTGATTCTGATATCCGCTCTGTTTGGATCCTTCAGAATCGCTTTTGAATAGTTTCGTACGGCAAGATCATCATTTCCCTCTTCCTCGTGCATTAAGCCAAGGCTAAAGTAAACTTGCGCATCATCGAAACCGTTCGCAATTGCGTTGTTATACAGTTCAATGCCCTTGGCTTTGTTTCCAAGAAGCATTTCTATATTTCCCAGATGGAAATACACAACGCCCTCTTTTTTATTCACCTTCAGTGCTTTCTCAAATTCTGTGCGAGCCTTTTCAAATTCGTTTAGATTGGCATATGCAACACCCTTGGCAATATAGACATCGATATTAAACCGATCCTCAGCCTCCGCTTTTTCAAAAAAAGTGATTGCCGCCTCATACTTCTCCTGTCCCATTAAAGCCGTTGCTTGGTTCATGTACTCGAGCAGGTTCATATTTTCCATTTCAATCCTCCCACTTCTTTTTACGATTTAGCAGTTCAAGAAACTCATGTTGTTCTTCAAAGGCAAGAATAAAAGAGTACCAGCTATTACTGTAGAACTTTCTTTCGCTGAGACTTCGGTTGATGCGGCCCAAAGAATAATCGTCGTATACCGTTAGTTGCCCACAACCCATGATCGATACAATGTTGTACTCCTCATCGAATTTGAACTTGTTGATATCCTCAAATTGGATTTGATATATGTCCATGCTGGCAGTGTATTTGTTCTGCGTGTTGTGATACCCAAACTGAATTCCCATATCGTCAACGCACAGAAACTCCTTTGCCATTCGGTTATACGGCCTGCCGCACTCGCTCCTGCTTTTGTTGAACACAACTTGTCCGATCGTCAGAGGAATGATGCCAAATATAGCCCCCGTCACCAGCCCTACCGCTGTAAACTCGAATATTCCAAAACAGGCAAAGCATACGAACGCTGCAAGCACATATAAAGTACACGAAACCGCCCTGCCGATTCTGAATTTCTTTTGTGAGTTCAGCCATTTGGAAAGCATCCTCTTTTTTAACTCCGGATCGTATTTGAAATACTTTGTCACTTGTTTACCTTTCCCTGGTCAATTTGCTTGCGCGGCTTTGTACGAGTAGGTGTTCGGCACCATACTCTGCCCGTTTTCCAAAGCCTTTATAAATGCCTTTTTCACAGCAGTCCTGTTGTCTCCAGTCAAAAAATCAACAAACTCAGAGGCCTTTTCCGTAACTTCATTCCAACCGTTATAGCTGCCCTCGATCACGCTCCCCATCTTTTCTGTTACAGAAATTACAGATTTGATCCCGTTAGCAGTCGTTTTGATCATGTCTCTTCTGTACTTCCATTCGATACCCGGCGTAAACATACCCCTTGTACTGCTGTACTTAAAGTTATACTTGATCGTTTCAGCCACGCCTCTGAGGCTAAAGGAATTCTTCCAATCAGCGTATGTAACTCTTGCGCCATCCGTGACTGCGTACCGGAATGTATCTTTGAGTCCCTGGATGCTGAAGCTGCTCCTCCAATCCTTGTAATCGAGCCTGAAGTTCTGATTCAGCAGAGTTCTGATTCCGGTATCACTATTATGGTCTATCGGGCTGTCCATCACGAAAGCCTTAATCCCTCTCCAAACAGATCTCGGCGTGAAGCGCGTTTCCACCATACCGTGTTCATTGACCTTGAGCGTCCATTTCTTTCCGCAAGGGTTGCCCCAAATGTCATAATTGTCAACTTTGGTGTATTTTGCCTCTTTGAAGTATGTGAACAAGCCGCCATTATTCTTATCAAAATAATTCTGAATAAACCTGAATTTTGACTTCATTTGCCCAACCAGGTGTACAATGTTGACGATATCACAGAAAAGTTCTATGCCATCAACTATGCTGGCTGAAAGATAGGAAATTCTGTTTGCCAACCCGCTATTAAAGTTATAGGCACGCAGCGAGTCTGTTACCTTGTTTCTATCTCCGTATATCTTTGCCCAGGCCGGATCGCCGTTTTGGGCAGCTCTCAATGCCTTGTAAGATGTGCCAATATTCCAAATTGCATTCACCGCCGTTATCAACGCGCCCACCATAGCACATGCCGCGACAAAAGTTAAAGTTGAAGCAGGAATCGTTGCAATAAATAGCAATACCGCAGCAACTGCACCGCCTATGGCTAAAATAAAGGAAACGATTTCCTTACCGCCCTCGCACTTATACCAATACTTGATATTAGCCAGCATATCAGACAGTGCTGTTCCAATATCTCGCAGTGCATTTCCGATAAGTTCAAAAAGCGGGCATTTGTTTTTTAGATCCACGAGCCAATTAAGGAGTTTGGCTTTCCAATCATCGATCCTCAGGTGCTCGTGCTTATCCAAAAACTTCTCCTGACTGTTGGCGATCATTTTCTCAACTTGCTGATCTATACGCTTTGCACTATCGATAAAAGTCGTAATTTGTCTTGAGAGGCCTGAATATGATGCCTGCTTAGCTTGCAATGCAGATATCTTTTGCCGCACATAGTACTTTGCCTCTGAGGTATATGTAGTAGAGCCTCCGGAAACATTGCTAAACTTATTAAGTATTTTGTTAGTCAGATCATCGGCATAGGACTCTGCTTTTTTTGCTAAACTTGAGGCACTATTTGCCACTTTTGTCAGTGAATCATAATCAATTACCAAAGCTGCCATACTGCACCTCCTCACTTTTTGCCTGTAAAGGCCACTTGCAAGGCTTCTTGAACCTTTCGTGCGTTTTCTTTAGCGATCCTCTTCTTCTCTGTAGCGATTGCAAATTTCTTATTGCTGATTTGCTGCTTGATGCTGGCTAAGTCCGCATTGAGATCGCTAATTCTTCGATTAACGCTACTTAGTTCCCTTCTAAGCGAATTAAGGGCCGACACAATATTGCCATCAGAATCGCTCCCCTTTTCTTTGTCGGATGAAACCGAAGCCGATATGTTCGATGAGCACGTTGATCCTTTAATTGCATCCCATATTTCGTCGGTGATCCTGCTACTGTACTTATTGACAGAGCCATATGAATCATCAACCGTATTTGTCAAGTTTCTTATCAAGGCTTCAATATCTTTTTTCCGCTGATTATACATACGCAAACTTGATTCGATGCTTGATCTCTGGTTTGTTAAGCGATTTAGTTGGGAATTAAGATTACTTAAATAACTCACCGTTCTTTACCTCCGATCACCCAATCGTCAGCATTTTTGCCGCTTCTTCATCCGCCTGTATATAGGCCGCCTCTGCCTCTATCAATGCATCGTGCAACTCATACATTATATCCGCGATATCTGTCAGCTGCCGATATATCGTTGTGTAGTCCTTTTCGAATTGGGCTTTTCCTTTGCCTTGCCAACTGCCCAAAAGCGTATTTGTTGCCTTTTCAACTTCGGATTTTATGTCATTGTATTGGCTGATACCTGATTTGAACGCGGTGATTGTTGAATCAAATTTCTTCGTATCAAGGTGTTTAACTGTCGCAGAGGAACTACTCATATATCCTCACTTCTCCTTTACATGTATTATTTTCTGCTTACTAACGCCTTTTTCGGTGATCATATATGCATCACCCAGTTCAATGAGCTTTTTGTATTGACGTAGAGTCGCCGCATTAATGTCTAAAAGTTTCAGATTTGCAAGATCATCCATGACAAACAGATACGAATACTCCTTTACCAACTTTAACATTTCAGTTGCCCCATATGCGATTCCCACATTGGCAATATTAGAGAACAAGAAGCATACCTTCATATTTCTATAGGTCTTAAGAATACGCTTATACGACTCAACCGCCGCCTTGCCGATACCATCCGGAGTATAAATATCATTGTTCTGAACCACGATAAAGATCAATGGCATTTCTGAGAGGACCTCAACGCCTTCGGCCCGAACGCGCTTCAGCCTTGTCTGTAGTTCTTCTTCAACTTCGGTTAACACATTCTCAAAATCGCTTATATCGATTGAATATTTTTCCACCACTCCAAAACTGGCAAGTGGTTCAAGCTGCTTTTCATAGTCGTCAATAATATAAACCTTTGATTCTGAGTCAAATATTTTTGACTGCAGATGCGATATGAGCAGTTTTGTGAAGTTGGTCTTTCCATAACCTTCTCGACCTGTAACGCCAATCGTCAACGCTTTACTCAAATCGATCGTTACATATTCCACAGTGTCATAATCAATTCCAATCGGAACCTGCATATCGCTGAGTCCGGCATCTTCAATAGTACTTCTTACATATGCCGCATCAAGCGTATGAGGCACCTCTGGGATTTTGCGCGCAGCTGTCCCGGCACATTTGGCGTTTATGGATTGAATATACGTTTTTATTCTCTCGACACGTTCAATCTCCTTAGCGCCTTCAAACGCCAAGTAAGTCTGATACTCATAAACAACTCTATTGATTGCCACAAGACCGCGCCCCGGTATATTTTTCGGTTCCATTCGGCATTTATCAAACAGGTTCCCATATTCGTCACTTTGATTGCAGTATAAGCAAATTCTATTTGAGAAGTTACTCATATATTTATAGCTAATGCCATTTGTTTGAATCGAAGTCATTACAACGCTTATACCCACTGCGATGCCTTCACGGCAAACATTCAGAATATCATCCTCATATTCTGGATATAGCTCTTTTAAGGCGATAAAGTTATCTATCATAATAACGATATGCGGAATATCAGTATGCCCCGCTTCTTTATACGACGAAAATGAAGTTATGCCAATTTTTGAAAAAACTTCTTTGCGTTTCTTCATTTCAACACGAATCATGCGCACGAAATTCTTTAATTTTTCGTCCTCGGAAGCTACCACAACACCACCTATATGATTCAAAGAGTCAAATGCCCTCAATGCCATAGAGCCAAAGTCAAGTATGTAAATGTTGGCATCCTGCGGCGTATAGTATGTGGAAATCCCGCGTATCATCGTTTGGAGAATATTGGTTTTACCATACTGTGAGGCTCCAATTACCACCGTATTGCCATCAAGCAAGTCAATGGTAACTTCTCCCTGATACTGATTATCCGGATCATCATACACACCTATCGGAAGAATCGTATGAATGGCGTCATGTGTGTCTGTCGCTTTTGTGTAAGTAATAACATCTGTTAGTGGCGGCAAACATATTCCCGGCAAATGCTCAATTCCCTCTTTGCTACAGTACGCAGCCACATAGTTGACAATCGCCGTCAGCTGGGTTTCTTTGTCATCATTGCTCTTCTCAACCTTCTTTGTGTAAATTGGCGTATGTTTGCCGGACAAATTAAGCTGATAAAGTGTAAAGGTTTTTTGAGACTTCGTATCATCCGCGGAACTTGAAGCACCGCTGTACGCGGATTGAAATAGGTCAAATATTTCGTTATTCCCGACCTGTAAGTATGCGCGCCCCGGCTCTTTAATTTCCGCCGCTAAGGGTGTCTTAAGTACCTCGTTGCTGTCTTCCTTGTTTTGAACCTTTAAGCAAAGCTTGAACTTCGAATTTGACCATATCTGCGCATCAACAACGCCACTTGGTTTTTGCGTTGCAAGAATGAGATGTACACCCAAGCTTCGCCCGATTCGTGCCGCGCTTATCAACTCCTTCATAAATTCCGGTTGATCCATTTTTAATTCAGCGAACTCATCCACAATCAAAATCAAATGAGGCAGCGGTATTTTTGTTTCTCCCTTCTTGTAGAGCTTTATGTACGCGTCTATATGATTTACACCATATTCTGCTAAGAGCTCCTGTCTCTTCCTTAGCTCCGCTTTTATTGAAAGCAACGATCGGTTTATTTCACGTCCGTCAATATTTGTAATTGCGCCAATTAGATGCGGCAAATTTTTAAACTGGTTCACCATGCCGCCGCCCTTGAAGTCAATTATCACAAATCCAACTTCATACGGGTGAAATAATGTTGCCATAGACAAAATATATGACTGCAATATTTCAGACTTACCAGAACCGGTAGTACCAGCAACCAGGCCATGCGGGCCATGGTGTTTTTCATTTAAATCGAGATAGACGATTTCATTCTTCGATTTCACGCCAAGGGGCGCTGCCATGGATTTATAAACTGTGGACTTGTCCCAGTTTTCCGCTAAATCAATATCATCAGCACTCATTATGTTAAGAAGTTCGTAAAGCGTGATATTCTTCGTCAAAGAACCTTCCAGACTTACCTCGTCACAGTAAACCGGCGCCAATTTGCTGACAATTTTTGAGGCGGTCTTATCTGATAACGTCGTATATATAAATCTCTTCCGCTTAGTGCAATCTTGTGCTGAAACAACTTCACCGCTCTCATGGTCATATAGTTTAATAACTTCTGCGCAGCTGTTTGGGAGGAAGTCATTATGCTCTTCAAAAAATATAAAATTTACGCCTAACGATGCTGACCTCTCAACAAATCTTGATATTGGATGTCGTTTTAAACCAAAGTCATCGTATACAAACACAACGATCTGACTATGAGGAGTAGCCGCTTCCGCCTCTCTGCGTGATAGTTCTTTATAGAGGTATTCAAAAAGGGAATTTCTGCTATCAGTATCACAGACGATATTCCTACCACCTAACTGCGTATTTTGAAGGTGTGGCAGAAAACGCAGCCACCCGAATTGCTCCCCATGACTCTCTTCAAAAACATAAAATAGGGAAACATCCGTATAGTATTGCCGTATAGCAAGATCAAATGTAATGTTTTTCAGCATATCATACAAATAGCGCCGTTCACCAACCACGCCAATTGCATTCTTTTCACGCAAAGAAACTGTTACCGGTGCATTGTCAATGTACTTGTATTTTTCTGCAATTTCTCCAGGCTTATTGGCTAATTCATCGGTACATTCTAACTTCTCCTGCTTTTTGTAATCTATCTCACGAACTGCCCGATTGCGGCCAGTGCCAAGACGTATTTCGAGAAAATCGTCATCTTCAGGAGAGCGGTTGAACAAATCAGCCGAAAAATCATCAACCATGGTAATTTCATCTTCTAGGGAGCAAAATTTCTCATTAAGTAGATCCAACTCCTCACTTCTACATTTTTGAATCTGCTCTTCTTTTTTTGCCATGTAATTATCATATTGAACAATTCGGTTTGCTGTGTCTTTTTTATACTTCTTCCTTTCTCCGATAATACCCACCACAGATGTAATAATACCGACGCTCATTGTGAAAACACTGATCCAAACGTATGAGCTGCCAGATGAATTCATGAGCCCACGGAAAACAACTGTAATCGCAAGCATAGCCAACGCTGGAAGCAATTTCATGATAATGCTCCCACTCGGTTTTTGCGGTACGGCTGGAGGATCCAGCACGATGATCTTTTCGTCTGGCAAAATAGACTTGATTCTTGTATTTCGATTAAAGCGAGGATATTCATGCTCGCTCTTACTGTTATGCACTTCTACTGCATTCAAGCTTTGAAAAGAAATACGGTCACTCAGGGTCGTATATAGTTTTCCTTTTCTTAAACAAAAGCTAAAGTCCGCAAGTGAAATAAAATCGTTTTCTTGCAGAGCAGTGTCTTTTTCAATTTTCTTTGCGTTTAAATACACGCCATATTGAGTTTTTTCGTGCTTTAAAACGAATCTATCACCACTATGCTCAATTGTAAACGAGTCGCTGCCAACAAACGGACTCTTCACTATGATATTGCAGTTATCTGCCCCCCCGATTGTGAGTTTTTGAATCGCAGCAATATCAACAAACACATCATAAGCTTTCTCGATATAGTCAAAATCGAGCATGAATGATAGGTTGAAAATATCTCCACCGGCATTCTGGTATTTTGCCGTAAGCTCATCTCCATGATTCAAGGCCTTGGAGATAAGTTTCCTTACGTCTCCCTCAGAAAAATAAATATTGTCCGAGCAAACAACCGACCATTGTCCGCGATTTTTCGTAAATAGCAACTCTATGGGTTCAAAGAATGCGTCTTTACGCATTCGTACATCACACTCTGCGCTGGTTCCCACCTTCAATTGTGTCATATTAGGTGATAATTCGATTTCCTTGTAAATATTTCTATTTGCGATGATCACCTTATATCTGTTATCCATATACATTCTCCCTACTCGGTAATGTTAATAATTGTTCCGTCATAAATGCCGAACTCGGACAAAAACCTGTTTCCTTTTAAGAGAGCCATTGGATTTTCTGCTTTTAGGTAACAATCTTTTACATTTGCCACGTCTATTCCGATATCATACGCAGAGTTTAAACCAACTATAAATTCGTTGACCGTTATATTTAGCGGAACTTCAATATCCGCAGAGAAATGCTTTTTAGCAATATTTAAAACGACAGTTATTCTATCTTTCGTCATGGATACTCTCTCCTAAATAATCAAAAATGCTATCTTTTGTATACTGTTTTCCCTAGAAATATCTTCTGGGCTCATCTTTTCGCAATGCTGAAAATACTCAATATAATCGTTGACCGAAAATTTCAAAGTAACATTAGGGGAAATCAATGTATTATCCGCCTCTTTATCAAATGCATTACACACAAAAATATATTTATCGGCACCTATTCCGTTGATATTGGATACAAGAATATTCGTTGCTAAAACCGAGGCTAGATTCTGATTGGTAATGATCACAACTCTATCCGATATATTGATCAAAGAGGCTTTGCTCTCATCGAAAGTCACATCTGTATCTACAACTATATAATCATAGTCACCACTTTTTTTGGCAGACAAAATGATTTTTTCATAAATTGAGTAATTTATGCCAAGAGACATCAATGCTGCTTTGAATGGCGGGAGATAGCTGAATAGCTCTTTGCGGATAACGTGCTTAATGTCTGAGTAGATATTTTCCCCGCCAGCAGCAAGCTTTGCGTACACATCTGCCGCCGTAATTGGGGAATGGTTCTCAAGCATATGCTGGAAAACCTGCAAGCGAGCTGCATTTATATAGAGAACGCGTTTGTAGTTTTTTGTCAGGGATGCAGCAACGCCCATTGCCACGGTTGTTTTGCCGACGCCGCCGCTGGCAGAGTAAAACAATATGACCTGCGTTTCCTGCTTCGACGCCTTATCAATTTTCAGCACGTCTGCACTTTTGCCGGCGATCTCGTTAAAGATCTCTTTAATGCTCGTATACTTGAAAATATGATTTACGTTCAGTTCGGCCGTCTGATCTTCTTCATACTGTTCGTTCATCACGAAAATATGAGAAATATTATGGCGCTGCATTGCCGGGCTGAACAGTTCCTCCGAAATGACCAGAATGTCCGCTCTCTGCGGGGATGAAAACAGCGTATCAAAGTACTCCTTGTCCGTAATGATCTCAATATCTGCCTTTTCGAAAAAGTCTTCAACGAATTTTAATTGGAGAGGGATAATATAGCTGATATCAGTATCTGCGACAATAATTCTTGGCTTAGCCACAATTCATCCCTCCTTATCCTATATTCACCTGGAAATCGCTGTTTGCCAAACGGATCACATCCCCATTACTGATCGGATGTGGCTGGTTCGGCTGCAGCTTGACCTTGTTTACATAGGTACCGTTCGCACTTTGCAGATCAGTAATGGTATACTGCCCGCCTCTTTTATTGATACGACAGTGAGATCGGCTGATCATCTTGTTGAAGTCGATCACCCCGTCACATAGTTCAGCCTTTTTTCCAATGACAAAATCATCTTTTGTTATGGCAATCTCAATGCGTGACGGTGCATTCATCGCTATTAAGCGCAGTAAACCGGAACTTGTTCTACCTCCTCTGGTATCAACCTGTCCTACATGGGGCCGATCGCTGCCTAAACTCTTGCCCCCCTTGATACGGGCATAGATATCCTCCACACTAAGCGTTCCATCCGACAAATTTGCGGAAAATTGCATGGTTTTAGATGTTGAGAGTGTTGACACGCCAGAGATAAGTCTTACAAGTCCGGTTCTGATCTCATTTTCAAAACTCGAATTATCGTCATAAATATGCCTGCTGATCGGTAGATACACCAAGCTGACCTTGTGCGTCGAAGGATCGACATAAATACGTTCAAAGGAGATGTCGATGTTCTGACAGGACAAAAAGCCGTTCAGCTTAACATCCATGATATCTGAAAACAAATTTGATACGATCGTCAGGAAATTTTCCGCATCCAGAGACGGGATCATGGAAGCAAATGATTTTAGTCCGCCGGTCAAATAATATAGCTGAATGCTGCCGTTATACAGCATCTTCATACACTTAACAAAACAGCTGTTGGCCTGACTCTGGAGAACTTTATACTCTGTAGACAAAAAAGCGCTGTTATCGCTGAGAACGTAGGCAAAATTTGCGCCGCATTTCATTTCCTTTATGTAATTATTTTCGATCAAAGCATTCATGTGCATAACATCCTTTGTCTTTGCTCTTTTCTATTTATCACAAGTCGGAACACATGACTCGATGTGATCTGACTTCTGACAAACAGCCCCGGTTTCCCGTGCAGGAAATACCCTGCACGGGAAACCGCGAGAACTATCTGTTACTCAGTTACTTCTCCCCATCGGTTTTCTTTTTCTTAGCGGCGGCAAAGCAGCAAATTCCACCTGCAACCACCGCTGCACCCGCAACGGAACCCCAGAAGAGGACGACATTCGCATACCAGCGGACGAAGAAGTTACGAGAAACGGTCACTTCATCAAAGAACACATATGTGCTGTCCGCATTATCCTCCGAGTGAGCCTGAAGGAATTCCTCGGAACTTGTATCGGTCACATTGCCCGCAAGGTCTGTTACCTTCATCTGCACCTTATGGGCGTTGACACCGCTTTGTTCCTCAAGGTCGAAGCTGCCGGTGAAGTTATACGCATCGCCTGCGATGTCCTCCTCCGTAAGCGTCTGGAACGCCTCGCCGTTTACGATGATCTCGATGCTCTTCAAGCCGCCGACATCGACAATGGTGTACCTGACATTCAGCTTTCCGTCCACGATCTTGTCCTTATCAGCGATCTTCTTATCGAGGTTGACGATGTTTCTGATCTCAGGTGCAACGGAGTCAACCGTGAAGTTCATCGTGTCGATGATCTCTCCGCCCTGTTTATCAACAGAGTTTTCCGGAACACTGGTCGAATCATTTTCGGCAGAGTCATCCGTCGCGTACTTGGATGCCAAGGATATTTTATAAACACCGTCCTCCGCGAAATTGGATGCCTTCATCGTATAAACGTACTGGTACCAGCCGCTTTCACCGATACTGACCTGATCGTTGATATTCACCGGATTGCTGGTGAAATCCACATCGACCAGTTCCCCATCGCGGGTAATGAGAAGCTGCAGGGAATCTGCCAGAATTCGTTCGGCGTTGTACTCGGTGATCACAAGATCATCCTCAACAGACTTGACATACTGGCCGCCGTCCCTGATCAACGCAACGAGTTCATCACTGTACTCGTATACAGAACCAAAGCGGTTAACGGTGAACGTGCACGCTTCGCTTTCTTCGTTACCGGCCTTGTCGGTGATCTTCACGGACAGGGTATAGATACCATCGTTTTCAACCACTTTATCGAAAGTGTCAAACGAACCGGAACCGCCCTGCGGCTGCTCAACAAGTCCCTTAATAAACTCGGCCGTGACATCGACGTTCTTTTCTCCCATACGCGTGCGAACGAGTTTCACTTCGCAGAAGTCATAGTTCACATCTGTGAAGGAGACTGTCGGGATCACGTCATTCTTGTAGGCGCCGCCATTTCTGACACCGCCAATGATCGGTTTCTCGATCGTCTGGTCAATGACAAAGTCTTTGCCCGCAACACTGTTGCCATAGCTGGCCGCTTCGCTCTCGTTTCCGGCCATATCCCTGACTGTTACGTCAAAGGTATAGTCGCCATCTTTATCAAATACGATGGTTGCCGTGTGTACATCGCCGTTGTCTGCCCAGGACGCAGAGGGAACTGCAATATTCACGCCGTCCAGCGCAGCCGTCTGCGTGAATACGACGCGGCTCAGATCGAAGTTATGCTCCGTTACAACGACTGTTGCCGTTCTGGGCGCCGCAAAGTACTTCTCATTCTTTGCATCATTGTTGCTGTAGCTTACGGAAACAGTCGGGATGGTCTTATCGATCGTGAACTCCGTCGGTGCGGCGCTGTCGCCGTACCGAGCGCCTGCGCATGCATTATTCGCAAGATCGGTATAGGCAATGGCAAAGGTATAATCGCCGTCGGCGCTGTATGTAACGGTGGTCGTCCACTTGGTGTCATCATGATTTCCGGTACCTTCGGTCTTTTTCCACTCACCGATGGTCGGGATCACACTGTCCGTATTTGTGATCGTGACCTTAACATCATCTGCGTTGAAATTTCTCTCGGTAACAACAATCGTCGCCGTTCTGTCGTCCTTGAAGAACTTTTCGCTGTCGACGCTGTTATTGTCGTAGGACACATCGATGGTGGGCGCGGTAATGTCGATCTTGATGGCCGCCTCGTCCTCAGAACCGTTGCGGGAGTTATCCTCCGCATAGACCGCAATGACGACATCGTTGCTGTTGTTGAGTTTGCTGTCAACGGTGATCTCTCCGGCCCAGGACTGAAGCAGGTCACTCTGCTGCGGATCCGTATTTGTAAAGGAATACAGCGTCCCGGACTGCGTTTCGGTACCCATGTTGAACACCTTATAGGTGATGGTCTTCAGACCGGAGTATGTACCGCCGGTAAGCGGATCGACCACTTTGATCGCGACCTTCACATCACCGTTGTACAGCCCATTGATCGGCTGCTGCGGTTCGACCGTGATCTCAGGGGCAATGCTCTCCTCCATGGGGGCAGCATGGTCAACGATCAGGCCATTCGTGCTGATGTAGGTGTAGTTGCCTGCAAGGTCAGTGATCCTGATGTAGACCGTGAACTGTTCATCGGTATCCATCTCCAGTCCCTCGAACGGCGCCCAGTCCGTCACGCTGTCAAGCTCTGCCTTGGTAAGCGCAACGACACCGTCGCTGGCGGCAGCAGCCTTGACCTTGTAGTACTCGACGGCTGCGATAGGCGCAGATGTCGCATCATCGAACGCACCCGTGACCGTGATCTTCTCCTTAGACCAGAAGCCGAAGGTGAGCGAATTCTTGAGTTCATCCCACTTCTCTTCACGGCCCTCGGAAGAGACCGCTTTCACGATACCGGTCGGAGGCGTTGTGTCGACTGTGAAATCAAACGCGGCGGCCGTTCCATCGGCAAGCGTTACGCCCTCGTTCGCATTGCCGGCCTTGTCGGTATAGGCGATAGACCATGTATAGTTGGCGTCCTTCTCAAAGAAGATGGTCGCGGTATGCGTCGCTGCGTCAGGCATCTGTGCATTTTCTTCAGGCGTCCAGTCACTGATGGTATAGGCGTCCTTGACAGCATGGCCCTTTGCATCGACCGCATTGATAACGATCCCAGCCGTTGCCGCCTCTGCGTCAAAATGATGGCTTCTCTCGGTAATAACTACGGTCGCTGTGCGCGGTGCGTTGAAATATGTATTGCCGTTGTTATCTGCGTTGTTATCGAACGCCACATGGATAACAGGCGCGGTATTATCAACGTCCAGCTTTACAAAATTAGTATTGTCGTTGCCCGCATTATCGACTGTCTTTACATAAACGACGACATTGCAGTTGTTGTTGAGCGCCTTATCGACTGTGATCGAACCGCTCCATTCCTTAACGAGATCCTCCTTAGCAGGCTCAGCCACGCCAAAGGTAAAGAGGTTGCCCTCCTGCGTCCTCTCATTGTCTTTTTCTACCCAGTAGTCAATGGTCTTGATGCCGGAATAGGGCTCCGCTTCCTCAACTTTCACGTCGACGGTCACATTGGAGTTCCTGCCGTACAGGCCATACTGGCCGGCGGCGTTGGCATCGGCATCGTAGAAGCCGTTTGCCTCGGCGGGCGTCAATGTGATCGTACTTGCAGCTTTATCTACAATAAATCCGTCGGAACTGATATAGATAAAGTTACCGGCATAGTCCGTGATCTTGAGATATACGACGAACTGCCTATTGTCCTCTACGCTGTAATTTTCGTAAGGCTCAAACGTCTTCTCGTCAAGATCAGCAGCCGTCATTGCAATAGGATTCTCTGTTTCAAAGTACTCGATGATATACGGGCTGGTCGCGTCGTCAGCAGTTGCTGTGACTTCAGCCTTGATCTTGCTGTACAAACCAAATGTCAAAGCATTGAGAAGCTTGTCCCATGTATTCGTATTTATGCTGACAGTGCCCGTCGGGTCGGTCTTATCCACAGTAAAGCTGTACGGGGATTCGTCGGCTGTGACCAGGATATTCTCCATCTTATTCCCGGCCTTGTCCTCATAAGCGAAAGACCATGTATAGTTGCCGTCCTTAGCAAAGGTCACGGTCGCCGTATGCGTACTGCCGGAAGTGATCCAATCGCCGATCACAACATCCTCTCCGGCCGTCAGCTCCACCGGCTTTCTCTTGGCGTCGACCGCCGAGATGGTAATGCCCTTCGTTGCGGCATCTTTGTCAAAGGCGGTCGCTCTGTCTGTTACCGTGATCGTTGCCGTTCTGGCCGCGCCGTAATAGCCGTGACCATCGACCATCTTATTGGCTTTATCGCCAAAAACGATCACCGCCGTAGGCTTATCGATGCTGATAGCAAGAGAAACATCCTTCTCGTATTCATTGCCGGCGTTGTCGACAGTCTTGACCGTTACTTTGACATTATCAGAGTTGTTCGCTTTGTCGACCGTGATCTCGCCGTTCCAATCGGCTGTCAGCTGGTCGTAGGTCGGATCTGCCGCCTCAAACGTATAAAGTGTGCCTTTCTGCGTCAGCTGTTCATCCGCCTCAACTGTGTATGTGACCGATTTGATACCGGAATATGTGGTATCTCCATTCACATTGTCCTTGACGGAAACCTGAAGAACAACATCCTCGTTGTAGTAACCGTTCTCATTGGCCGGAGGCGTATTGATGGTGATGACAGATGCCGTAAGATCATAGATCACGCCATTGGTGCTGACGTACACGGTGTTGCCCGCCTGATCGGTGACCCGTGCGTAAACCGCAAATCTCTCGTCCGTGTTTACGGTGATCGTGTCTTCAGAAAACGCTCCATCCTCGTATGCCTTTTCCAGATCCACCAGCTTCAGCGCATCCGCTGCATTCGACTTGTAGTAGAGGATCTTGGAAACGCCCGTTGTCGCGTCGGAGCCAGTCGCAGCAGCCGTTACACTGTGTCTCTTAAAGATGCCGAATGTCAGTTTCTCGATCAGCTTGTCCCAAGTCGTCTTATCCAGCTCGATCTCCGCAGTAGGCGCGGCTGTATCCACAGTAAATGCGTACACGGAGTCGCCTGCCGCGCTGATCTCATCCGTGCTGAGATCCGCCTTGTTTGTATAGGATACGCTCCACTCGTAGTTTGCATCGACCGTAAATCTGATCGTCGCGATATGGGTATCCCCATCGTGCTTCCATTCGATCATCGCGGCCTTGGAAATGGCGACAGCTTTCCCCTCGGCATCCACCGCGGTGATCACAATGCCGTCCATCGCTCCGGCTTCGTCAAACGTGGTCGCTCTGTCGATATAAGTGACCGTTGCCGTTCTGGCGGCGTTGTACTTCCCGGCATCAGCTTCGGTATGGAGCGTCCCATCGATCGCTACGCTTACCAAAGGCTTTGTTATGTTGATCGCCAGTGCGGCGCTCTTTGTCTCGGAGTTGCCGGCACGGTCGATCACTTCAACATAAACGACCACATTGTCGCTGTTATTATCAGCGGCGCTTACCTCAATATTCCTGCTGAATCTGCTCTCCACTGTTTGGCCATCTTCGTAGGTGTAAAGCGTTTCGCGCTTGGTTTCACGGCCGTCGCTTTCGATCCAATACTCTACGGAAGCAATTCCGGAATAGTCGCCCTTATCCTCCGCAGAAATGGCAGCGGACACGTTGGCATTATAATACCCATAGGCATTGGGCGCATCCGGCGTGATCGCGATCTCCGCCGCGTCAGCATCGATCACAATATGCAGAGGCTCTGTCTCGGAGATGGTCGTAATGTCATGCCAGGCCGGAACACAGTCACCCTCCGCCTTATAATAGAGGCTGATTTTGCCGATCGTGGTCGTTGCGGTAATTGCCGCAGAACTTTCATTCCAAGCACCACCGACCAGCGCATCGTTGATATCATAGATCGCGATACCATCTTTGCCCGTGCTGAAGGTCACAACTGCATCCTTCGCAAACACATACAGGTCGTTCTCCGCTCGCAGCGCATCATCGGAATTGAAGGAGACATCGCCTGCGTCAGCGGCTGCGATCTCCTTGAAGGTGCCCTCGATGCTCTGCTCCTCAGTGACATTTTCGATTACGAAGAACGCGGTGGTATCATCAGGTGCAGTGACCTCCACATCCACACCATTCACCTTTGCGGATCCGATCGTATAACCGGCATCAGGAACCAACGTGACCTTGACAGAGCCGTCATGGTCAACCAGAGCGGATTCAATGTTGACGGAGCCGTTTGCCGTCTCACCAACGGTAACACGGTATCTGTTAGGTGCGAACGTGATCACGACAGTATAGTCCTTATCCGCGATCAGTTCTTTGACATATGTATCCTCCGCGCTATAGTTTGCACCCGTGATCGTCTCATCGATCACATCGTTGATCTTCACTTCGGAAATACGGTAGTTGTCATCAGGGTCAGCCGTGATCTTTACTGTGGTATCCTGAACGACCGTCACCGATCCACCCGCCGTGACCGGTTCAGTAACAACCGTACCATTGCTGTTATGCGTGATGGTGATCGTGTATGCCTTGACAAAGACCGCCGTGATCTCTATATCTGCAGTCACCGTGATTTCCTTGCTGAAAACGGTATCGTTTTCAACAGTCTGGGCAGCTCCGTCGATCGCAACGGAAGAGATCATGTAGCCTTCATCTGCCGTGATGATCACGGAGACCACTGCATTCTCTTCCACGGTAATGGACATGTCGCTGGCGCCGTTCAGCGTGATCGTGCCGCCTTCGGCAGCATTCGCCGTAACGGTAAATTCCTTCACAATGATCGCCGCAATGGCAACGTCAGCATCCGCCTTGACCTCCGCGACGTATGCCTCACCCTTGGTCACATTAACACTCTCACCGCCAACGGTAAGCGTCTTGATATAAGCACCTGCAGCAGGGGTGATCTTGACCGGAACTATGGTTCCGGCTTCCACAGTTGCCGTGTTCTGCACCGTGCCGTTTACCTCTACGACAGCATCACCTGTAACCGTGACAGTAACAGTGGCCGTATCAGGTGCAGCGGCGGTCAGTGTCACACTGTCGGTTCCGATCATTCCCGCAGCAATGTCTACATCGTTATATTGCCACGCTTTTGCTTCATATCCATCCTTAGAGGCGGCAGCGAGAATCGTAACATTCGCTTCACTGGCAGCTTCCCCCAGCAGCGTCACCATCTCGTCTGTTCCGAAAGCGGCAACACCGTTTTCGTCCGTGACAGCTTCCATCCTGAAGCTCGGGCAGGTATCGCTGTCTCCGGTTAGGGTGACGGAAGCCCCGGAGATCGGATCTGTTCCGTCCGTAACGGTGACCTCAAACTTGTCCGCTTCTGCAGCAAACGTCTGCAGTGTTGTGACCGGGATCAAAGCGACTATCATCACAACGGACAACAGCACCGCGAAGAAGCGATCACGAAGTGTAACTCTTGTTCTACCCATCTCGTTTATTCTCCTTTTTACAAAGTCGATATGCTTTCAAATATCTGTTTCGCTGCTTTTCAGCCATTTGTCTAACAGCCGATGGTTTCATCGGTGTGGATAAGCACGACATCTTCGATCATATTGATCTTTTTGCCGCCGGTACGTGCAGGCGGTCTATGGGCCGGTGCAACAAGCGGTGCGGTCGCTTCCTCATCAATAAGCAGTCCTGTCGTTTCGGATCCCAGTATGCTGGTCGCTTCAGAAGCAAGTCCGTCAGCTTTGTTTTCAGACAGCAGCCCTGTTTCAGGATCTCCATCCGCCAGTTTTTTTCCGCCTATGCCCTGTATCGTGCCGGTGATTTTGCCGCGCTCCACATTGGTCTTGCTCTCCTTGTAAGACTTGACGCCGGATCTCTCATTTGCCGCACGCATCTTTGCAATAGATTTCCTCGCATTTCTGCCGGAAAGATCGCCAAACACCGCAGGGATCTTGAAGAAAAACCAGAAGAATGCAGCCACCGCAAAGCAAACGCCCGCAACCGCAAAGGAGACAGTCGATAATGTCTGTAATGTTTGCGCCATCTCTTAATTCCTCCCTTGCTGACGTTTCTCAACTTCGTTATACTTCGCATTGATATTTGCAACAAACGAGTTGTACCCTGCCGTCACCTTCGACTTCGTCTTATTGACATAGTCAAGCGTAGAGGTAATTGCGTTCGCTTTTCCGTACAGGTCTTCCATCCAGTCCAATGCCGTCTGTCTCTCAAACCCAACACTGGCCATCAAATCCGCTTGATTGTTAATGAGTAGCATCGTCACGTAATAAAGAGATATTTTGTCGTAATTTGCCTCACTGTCTGCAGACTTATCAATGATCGCGATAGCAGCTTCGATCTCTTCAAACAACTTTGTATAATCGTCAAGCGAGTTTTCCGATGTCTTACTCTGCTTTGTCATGAAATTACAGATGGACAAGTAGCATTTTGCGATCTCCTTCTTGTCGTATACCGCTTCTGCGCTTGCCGCCGTTTCGAAGAAGGGCTTCGCATTTACTGCCGCACTTTTCAGAGAACTGTCGCCAAATTGCGCAAAATACAGTTTTCCCATATCGTAGTACAACTCTGCAATTTCCGGCTTTGTCGTATCGAGGGATGCCGCATTCGCTTCTATTGTATTGCCGACTTTCTTCACGTTGTCTTCTGTCGCATCATGCTCCTTGTAATAACCAACAAGAAGGTCATAGGCCTCGATACGCTCCGGATAGATGTCAATAGCCGTATAGTAATTTGCCGGATCAGATGTCGCTATGTTCGCCTCATAATCCTGCGTATTCAGGCTTGTGGCCGTCACGTTTAGCACCAGGCCCGCGACCGCCATCACCACCGCCATACCTATAGCCGCGATAAAGGCGATCAGCTTTTTGCGCTGCTTCTGCTTGAAGCCTTTGGTAATCAGTTCCGGATGTTCCAGATCGTACAGCAGATCGGCGCAGCTCTGATATCTGTTTTCTGCTGCGGGTTCCACGCATCGATCGATGATGGTCTCAATACCCTCGGACAATTCCGGATTCCACTGCCGTACCGGCGCATAGGGTTCACCATTTCGAGGATCCACCCCCGTAAGCAGGTGATGCATCGTCATGCCAAGCGCAAATATGTCGGACCGTGGGTCTGTCTGTCCGCTGTACTGTTCCGGCGGAGCATATCCTTTTGTACCCAGCACCGTTGTGTCCGCAAGGTTTTGCTCTTTATACTCTCTCGCGATGCCAAAGTCGATAATTTTGATATTTCCTTCCGGCTTCAGCATCACATTCGCCGGCTTCATATCTCTGTAGATGATGGGCGGCTTCTGCGAATGCAGGTACGATAGCGCGTCACAGAGCTGTTTCGCCCAGTTCACAACCATTTCTTCCGGCTGTGCACCGTACTCATTCAAAATCTTGTCAAGGGATTCTCCCTCGATATAATCCATAACAACGTAGATTGTCACGCCGTTATCTATAATGTCCACGATGCGGGGAAGCGACGGATGATCCAGCCTTTTCATCATGTTCGCTTCGGCAAGCAGACTGTTCACTACGATCTCTTCGTTTTTGCCGCTGCCTTTTTTGCGGATCTCCTTGACGGCCCATTGCTTATTCAGACGCTTGTCCATCGCGAGGTAAACAATGGACATACCGCCTCGGCCGATCTCTTTCAGTATTTCATATTTGCCGTCGATAACGGTTCCGATCTCTGTCATATACCCGCCTCACCCCACCTTGATCAAAAGCACCGAGATATTGTCTTTTTCATTCCGTTTTTTATTCTGCTCAATAAGATATTTCGCATTGCTGTGCATGGCGTTTTTATTCATCAGATTGATGGGGTTGAGGGATTCATACATCTCCGCCTCTGTGACCTCATGCCTGAAGCCGTCCGAGCAAAGCATATACGCACCGCTCTCCGTGTCGCCGCAAATAATCTGCGGTTCGACGGCCTTTGATGCACCTACGCACTGCAGCAGCAGATTGCGGCGTTTATCGGTTTTGGCCTGTTCTGGCGTCATTGTACCTCTGCTGACCTCGCGGGCGACAAATGTCTGGTCGGTCGTAAGCTGCGTCAGAGACGATCCGATATGATATACGCGTGTATCACCTACATGTCCGATGACATACTGTCCTCCGACGAACAGTATTCCGGAAAATGTCGTTCCCACGCCCTCTATTTCGTTTTCTCTGCTGTATTCGAGGATCTGTGCATTCAGTTCTTTCAGCAGCAGCGCCCACTTTGCGCCGATGACCTGGAAATCAACATTTTCAAGTTCATAGGGAAGTTCTTCATCAAACCACTTCGCAAAGGCTCGGATGACGGTCGCACTTGCCAGTTCTCCCTTAGATAGTCCCCCCATGCCGTCGCATATAACAGCAAGGAGCACTTCCGTATCGTCTACCATGCCCTGCTTGATCAGCATACTGTCCTGATTTGTATTTTTAGCGATACCAATGTCGGTATCTGCCGTCGCTACAAAATGCATCCCAATATCCACTCCTTTTTGGCTCCATCTTATGTGTTAAAGATAAATTCCTCATTGGCCAACTTCAGACTGTCTCCATCATGTATCTCGATCTCCATGTGTATAGGGAGTTCCTGCTCATTAATGTAGGTGTGGTTTTTTGAGTTGAGATCCTTTACGAAGTACTTGCTGCCGCGCGTAATGATATCCGCATGTCCTCTGCTTACAGCAATATTGTTGGTAATGAAATAATCTACATAGCTTCTTTCTTTTCCAAGGCGGAAAACCGGTTTGTTCACACTGATCGTCTCTTTTGTAAGAATACGGAACAATGTTGGAAATCGGACTTTTGCATGATTTGCGATGAGAAGGCCTGTCGCCTCGCTCCCTTCATCATCATCTAAAAGTCCCGTTGCTTCCTCTTCGCCGCAGTTCATGTTCAGAATCCCTGTTGCTTCCTCCGTGCTATCATTCAAAAGTCCTGTCGCCTCGTCCTCGCCAAGAAGCGCCGTTCCATCTTCGTCTTCGGTCAATAATTCGGTCGGCGCATCTCCATTTTGGTCTTCCCTCTCTTCACCTCGGCGGTTTGGCTTATCCGTTATCATGCCGCTTTGTCCGGCGTTTTGCTTTCGTATTATGCTTACAACGCTCTTATCTTCCTTCGCAACGAATTTCTCGATTTTGTCGACATCAAAGGGCTGCATTGCTCTGAAGAAGTACACAAACCTCGAAACAAAATCCGTGTCCTGCTCATCTGCCGGCTTCACAGAATAGGCAATTGCTTCAAAAAAGTCGACGAGGCTCTTATCTCGCCTCTCCGAAACAGTTGGGATAAATACAAACTGCGCTTCTTTTGTGACCTCGTTTATATAAGCATGCTGCATATCCATAACGAGTCCATTGATGGAAAAATGGTTTACCCGAAGTTTCTGCACCGCAACAGAAAGTTGCTCCAGCACAAAAAGAAACTCTCTTTTTGTCATTGGCTTTTTGAAGCGATCATAAAAACTGATACATACCGGGCCTGTGTATTCCACAAGGTTTCTTTTGATCATTTTCGGCTTCAGAAAGCCTCGGAGAAACACTCTGCGAAATCTATCAAGTTCTCTGTCATCTATCACTTCGCCAAATGAAGCTTTTACTTTGACTGAAAGCTGGCAATCCTTTGCTTTTGCCTTAAACTTCATGTGTGTTCCTCCCCTGTACAGTACGCGCTTGATCCGTTAGCTTTTTGATCTCATCTTTTACAATTTTGATCTGCGGGGCCGTAAACGCTGCTTCACCGAAAACCATATAGCCGATCACCGCAGATATCGTGATATACACATAGGGCTCAACCTCTTCACTGTCGCAATCCAGTTTCTTTGCAACTACATCGACGTAATGTGCATATCTTTTGCCCATACCGCCTATCACCGGTTTCATTTCCTCCTGGTAACGTTTGCTGCCGCTGACCGTCGCAAGAAAGCGCATTGTTGGTGCCATTTTGTCGGCTCTGGCTTTAAGTCGCCGCATCATATTGTCCGGGTCGGCCATATCTTGGATCGTCGGTGCGATCAACGCGTCTTCTACTCTGATCGCCGCTTCTGCTGCACATTGGATCACAGCTTCATCTTTGCTTGCAAAATAGTAGTAAAGACCCGCATTCTGCAGCTTCAACGCTCTGCTCAAGCTGCGCGTTGATACTTCATACAGTCCGTTTTCAATAAAGTGATCTAAGCAGATATTTATCACTTCTTTTTGTCGATCATTTTCCATTACTTTGCCTCTGCATCAACAATTGGCCGACCGCTCTATTCCGTCGAGCGCTTGCTTGAATGGAGCTCAAAAAAATACTTTTCGCTCGGCAGACCGCGTGTTTAAAATATCCATTCCGCTATATGTTTTTGCATAGCAAACGGCCATTCCTATGCTCGCAAATAGTCTTTCACCCGGCAAGTTTGTCGGTCACTCGCGTGCCTCAGTCTTGATTGAACGAATTCCAAAAAAAGGAAATGCCCTGCGTAGAACTGGAAGTTCTGCGTAAATACGCGCCGATCCCTTATGTTTTCACGGTATGCAGGCTCCACTGACCCTTATTTGACCAGACTGACCAGCTTTTCCAGTTGGCTCCGCTTCATCTCCAAAGAAGAGTGTACATATGTATTGAGCGTAACGCTGACGTTGCCGTGTCCGAGCATCTCACTGAGAGATTTGACATCTACGCCGGCCTCCACGCAGCGAGTTGCAAAAGTATGGCGCAGCGTGTGGTAATTCACTGCGGCGATACCGCAATCGTTAAGGATCTTGTGATAGCGGTACTCAAATGTACGGGGCTTGATGAATTCACCCGTTCCCGTCAGGAGAAAGCCTTTGCCGGACAAATCTTTCAATTTGAGCAGTACCGGCAGCAGCGCCGATGAGATCGGAATATCTCTTTTTGAAGCTTTTGTTTTTGGCGTGTCAATGATCAGCGTTGTAGAACCAGCAGGATCGTTGCACCTGACCCGTGCGACAGTATGGCGAACATGAATGACGCCCGCGTTCAAATCAATATCGTCCCACGCAAGGCTGCAAACCTCGCCGATCCTCAATCCGGTATGCAGTGAAAGGTATATGCCGGCACATGTCGGATCGAATTGATCCAATAACGCTGTTTCCAGCTTTTTTTGTTCTACTGCGGTCAAAACAGATAATTCAGGTTTTCCCGCTGGAGGCTTACAGATCGGTGTTTTCAACGGCACACACAGCTGCTCACTGACCGCATATTTTATGGCGGCATTGACCACAAGCATGATACTCCTGACATAAGAGGGCGATAAGCCGCCGGAGCCGTTGATACGGCCTTTTGACATTTTTGATTCGAGAAATGTATTGACTTTTGTTGAAGAGAGTTCCGTGATTTTGATCTCACCGAGCTCAGGCATAATGTGCGTCTCGATAAGACTCTGATACTTGTTGATCGTTCCACCTTTCAAACGCGCCCGATTATTATCCATCCACAAATTCAGAACCTCACCGAATGTCTTTTCCTGCCTTTTTGAAGCAGCCGGCTGCAGTGGGTATTTAGCAGCAGAAGCCAGCTTCTCTTTTGCTTCTTTGTAGGTTTTCCCGTACACCGAACCATAGACGATGCGTCCGTCTGATGAACGACTTTTTTTGTAACGGCCTTCCCATCGTCCGTCCTTTCTCTTGCGAATATTATCGCCGCGTTTTGGCATGCGCCTTCTCTCCTTTCGAGTTATATTTCGTTTAATATGTCGCTGTATTAATTATAAATCGATTTTCTACTATGCGCCATCTATATCAGAAACAGGATTCTTTGACCCCTGATGCAGACCCGACTCAGTGCAAAATATTCGCTATTTCATGCATTTTTATAAAAGCAGAAGCGAAACAAACGCCGTACAAATAAAAAAGGAAATAATTGCGTTTTAACTCGTTGACTTCTCAAGCGAAAAGTGGTACAATTAGTCGAAAATGGGTGGCTCAGTGTTGTTCTGACTTAGAGGTAAGAACTTCCAGTTCTACGCAAAAGGGTCTCTGTTCCCGAAAATCTAACTTTTCTAAAAAAATCAGCGAATGAAGCCGTCTGAGCCTCATTCGCTTTCCGCTTTATATACCGAAGTATTCCATACATTTTCTGAGCGGCCGTGAGCGCACCAATTGCGCCGCTGTGATGGCGAAGGCTGCTGTAATGACCGCGAAGTATGCCGCCCGATATTCCGGTGCAAACTGCAGTATCCGGGCAATATCATCGTCTACGATTTCCAGTTCTGTTTGAAAGAAAACCAATGTCCATAACGACAGAAGGAGTGACCACGCACAGATCCCCTTTACAGAAAGCCAAAGATACCACATTAAAAATGGCTTAGGAGGATGTACGCCGGTCACCATTATCGGAAAAAACATTCCCCCGAATCCCGCCAGAATTACGCGTGCCACATCCTTGGGATCAAATTTGCAAAGTACATTTGGTATAGGAAAAAGGTGGAATTCACATATCTGCGCACCTGAAAGCCACGCTGCGATCACATGCCCCAGTTCATGTGTAAACGGGTACACAATGATTGCCGCCGCAAGACCGACCGCAGCGAGCGCCGCTCCTTTACATACGACTTTCATCACATCACCGCACTTATTCTGTCCAATTACCATACAAATAAATCGCTCTGTACAGTTTTTCCCACTAACGCAAAAAAGGAGGAGCCGCGCTGATGCGCGGCTCCTCCTTTTTATCGTCTCCTTTCCCGGCAGGCCCTATACCCCCAGCAGCTTGCCCCAGGTGCCCTTCCCGGCGATGCCGTCCGCACCCAGCTTATAGGCGATTTGGAACCGCTTCAGCGCCGTTTCCGTTGCCGCACCAAACGCGCCGTCCGCCGCGCCGCAGGCAAAGCCACCGGCGTTCAGCGCCGCCTGCAAGGTGCGCACATCCGCACCGGTCATGCCCCTGCGCAGCACCCGCACGGCTGCCTGCACCGTCTCCGCCTGTGCGGGCTGCACAGGCACAGGCACCGGCTCCGGCGCGTTGGTGCTTTCCACAAAGGGTACGCCCAGCGCCGCGCACAGCCCCTTGGCGATGGCCTCACCGATAACCGTGGTGCTGGCGATGATCCACGCCGCCACAGCGGGCACATCGTGGAAATCCACCTCGATATACACCGTGGGCGCGGCGGGGTGCTTCACCTCGTACAGCGCGGGATACGCCCGCACCACGTCGGGAGCCCCCGGCGTCACCGGCCCCAGCACATCCAGTACCTCCCGGCATGCCTTGTACCCGGTGCTGTTTCTGTTCGCGTCATAGCAGAAGATGTGCGTGCCGGTGGCCTTGCCGTTGGCGGCGTTGGTGTGGATGGGCACATGCAGGTCGGCCTTGAAGCGGTTGGACGCCGCCACGCGGTTGGCCATGGTGTCGTACTGTCCCACCATCACCTCCACGCCGGAGCGCTCCAGCGCCGCCTTACACGCCGCCGCGATGCGCCCGCACTGCACGTCCTCGGTGGTGTCACCCACCGCGTAGGTGTTGCGCCGCTGGTCGCTGGGGGACAGGTATACGCGCTTCGCCATGGTCACACCTCCGTCTCGCAGTTTTTCTTATACTGCGCCGTGCTGAGGCCCAGCAGGGCGCCCAGCAGCGCTGTCACGGCGGAGATGGTCATGGCCACCTGCTCGGCGTAGGGCCAGCCCCACACCGGGGCCAGCGCCACATAGAACGCGCTGAGCGCGGGCAGCACGATCATCACGATCCACTTCATCACATCGTAGACTTTATTATTCAGCTTCATATTACTTTCCTTTCCAGCCTTCCGGCCTGTTACATCTTATGCATCGGCAGCCTCCGCACTTCCTCCATGACCCGCTTTGCGCTGCCGTTGCCGCCCATTTTTTCGTAGGGCGCGTACAGATAGTCGTTGAGATTCTCGTACTCGTCCTGCGTAATGTATCCGCGGTCGACGTACACCATGCCCAGATGCACAATGCGGTCGTGGGCGAGGCCCACCAGCATCTTGCGCTGGGCGTCTCCCTTGTCGGCGCGTCTGGCCACCACGGCCCACAGGCCGCTGCTGGTCAGCACCGCCGCCACGAGGGGCACCGCGATCTGTACCCAGATGTCCACGCCTTCACCCCCTCACAGCTCCGCCGACAGCAGGGACACCGCGCCCGCGTTGAGGGCGGCGGCGGTCATGCCGTGGCTGGCCTTGGCGGCGGAGATCATCACGCCGTTGGCCCGCGCCGCCGTGACGGCGAACGTGAAGCCCGTCTGATCCGTGCCGCCCATAACGCTGCGCACCTTGAAATCATCCACAACGATGGTGGGCGTCGCCCGCATGGTCACGGGCAGCGGCACGAAGAAGAAGATCATACCCGTGCCGATGATCACGGCCTGCACCAGATCCGACGACAGCGGCACCAGATACCTCTGGCACCGCGCCAGCTCCGCGCCGTAGTCGGGCAGCTGGTTCAGCACCCACGCGCCGCCGTACAGATGCGCCAGCGTCTGCACACCGCCCAGCTCCAGCTTGGCGGCGATGAGCTTCGTGCCCGCCGCCGTGACGGTGAAGGTCTTGGTGGTGCTGTCGTAGCCCACGGGAACGACGCCCTCCTCTGTCAGGACGGTGGCCGTCACCGCGCCCACCGGCGCATCCTCCAGCACCTGCGCCATGGTACCGTTGAGGGTAATGCCGTCCGTCCCGATGGTCACGGAGCCGCTGACCAGCTTCCACCCGTCCAGAAAATATCCGGCGGTGCTGATGGTGCCGCTGACACCCCGCTGATTCACCGGACGGCCAAAGTACCAGTTCCGCAGCAGGTTGGGGGCGCAGGGGAACGCCTGCGTGGAGATAACGCCGCCGCTGATGCGGATGTTGTCACCGGCCGCGTACACCGGCGCCGCCGCGCCGGTATCGCCCTTCTCCCCCTTGTCGCCGGTATCGCCCTTGTCGCCCTTCTCCCCCTTGTCGCCCTTGTCGCCCTTCTCTCCCTTCTCGCCCTTGGGGCCGGACGCACCGGTATCACCCTTAGGCCCGCCGATGCCCACCGGCAGACGGCTGGCCTGATACGCGCCGCTCTCCGCGTCCCACAGCATCCAGTACCCCTCGTCGCCCGGCTGGGGTGGATGCGCCGCCAGCTCCCGCAGCCGCGTTATGACACGCCACTTTCGTTTTCAAGCGCATCCGCCATGCACAGGCATTTTTACTCTTTCCCATAATACAGATCCAGATACTTCTCATCGATACGTTTCAGCTCGCTTCTCGGCAGGATGGAAAGCAGTTTCCAGCCAATCCGCAGCGTCTCCTCGATATCGCGGTCCGTATTGTAGCCCTGTGAAACATATTCTTTTTCAAAGGCGTCCGCAAATTTTGCATAAATTAAGTCAACATCGGACAATGCCGCCTCGC
>ERZ773235.1113-NODE-1113-length-29782-cov-4.286844_pt1 | contig 29782 bp, 27 predicted proteins | sample MGYA00580522_ERZ773235 | MGnify/ENA primary metagenome ERZ773235 (study PRJEB29015, sample SAMEA2737797) | human gut metagenome | biome: human gut; feature: human-associated habitat; material: faeces | place: China | collected 2012 ...
AAGATTGATGAGTATTCTAAACGAGCAAAAGAACAATGGGGACAAACCTCTGAGTACAAGGAGTTTGAAGAGAAAACAAAGAACTGGACGAAAGATGATGAAGCTACCGTTGCAAATGAGTTTATGCAATTATTTGTTGAATTCGGACAGATGAAAGAAATGGATCCAGCAGATGAACAGGTGTAGTTACAGGTAAGGAAACTTCAAGATTACATTACAGATCATTTTTATACATGTTCTGATAAGGTTTTATGCGGTCTTGGAAGAATGTATGCTGGTGGAGGAGAACTTACGGAAAATATTGATGATGTCGGAGGAGCTGGCACAGCAGAGTTTGCAGGTAAGGCCATTGATATATTTTATATGAACAGAAGTTAAATTCCAGTTTGTTGTATTCGCCCATAATACAGGGCTGACAGGTATATCTGCTATTCTTCCGATGACCCGCGCGTAAAATCCATCGAAGAACAAGTCACGGAAGCAGACACTTTCGATTCGGATTTGGTTTCATCTGCTGCACCATAAAAGAAAGCTCGGCGAAAGCGCTGAGCTTCTTTTTTGCAAACTCGGGAAACGGACTTGAAGAAGCCGCCATTCTCAAACCCGTAGGCTTTGAAAATGGTGCTGACTATCAATCGTCGGAATGTGTTTTGACTGCTTCATTTTCGCCGATTTTCTTTTGATCCCACAATCCGTATTGTTCGCTGTTTTTCAGAGCCGAAAGCATATGATCCTTCAAATTCGGATAGGTTTTGCACATGGACGCAATTAACTGCTTGATCTCCTGTCGTCTGGAGTGACCGTCCATGGGGCAGGGATTATGAACAACGGGCAGATTTAACCGTCTGGCCACATGGATGACGTGCTTTTCGGGCACGTACACCATGGGACGGATAACCGTCACATCCGCGCCAAGCAAAAACATGTTCGGGTGAAAGGTGTGAAGCCTTCCTTCAAAAATCAACGACATCATCAGGGTTTCAATCGCATCTTCCCGATGATGGCCGAGCGCGACCTTGTTGCAGCCCAGTCGTTTGGCCGCGTCATTCAGCGCCCCGCGCCGCATTTTTGCGCAGAGCGAACAGGGATTATTCTCCTTGCGAAGATCAAAAACCACCTTCGCGATATCCGTCTGAATCACATCAAACGGAATATTCAATTCCTCGCACCAGCGCATAACGGACGAAGCGTCGAAGGCTTCAAATCCCATATCGAGCATAATCCTGCGCAGTTCAAAATTCTTGTGTTCAAATTTGCGGTACAGCGAAAGGGCATAGAGCAGAAGCAGGCTGTCCTTTCCGCCGGAAACGCCAACCGCCACGCGATCTCCCGGCGCAATCATTTCAAAATCCTCGTCCGCTCTGCGAATGTCGCCCAGCACGGTTTTCATCTCGTCGTCGCCTCCTTGTCGCAAAGAGTATATCAGCCGACCGCGAAAACGTCAATATTCTGTGCGGATCGGCACACCCGCCAAGCGAATGTTAAATTCTCGAAGAAGCGATTGACGAAAACCGCGCTTGCTGATACAATAGCAAAGAAAATATTCCGCAGGACTCTGCCGCCGAAGGAACAACGCACCGTTTTGATGTACAGACAATCTTTATCCGGCAGAATCCCCCGATCAATCCGAAATTTGAGGTGGAGGAAAGCATGAAAACGATTTTTGACATTCTGCGCGGCGTGGTTATCGGTCTGGCCAACATCATCCCCGGCGTAAGCGGCGGCACGATGATGGTTTCCATGGGCATTTACGACACGATCATCGGCTGCATCAATTCGCTGTTCAAGGACTTCAAACGCTGCGTCAAAATGCTTTGGCCGTATGCGCTGGGCATGGTGCTCGGCATTTTGGGTCTGGCCAAGCTGATCACGTTCCTGCTCGGCTCGTATCCGCTGCCGACGAACATGGCGTTTATCGGCCTGATTCTCGGTGGCCTGCCGATGATTCTCAAGAAGATGAAGGGCGAAAAGAAAGGCGCGGCGGGCGCAATCGCCTTCGTTCTGGCCTTCGCGCTGGTTGTCGGTCTGAAAATCGTCGGCGGAGGTAACAGCGCGGACGCTTCCATCACCTTGGGGCTTGGCCAAATGATCATTCTGTTTGTGATAGGCGTCATCGCCGCGGCGACCATGGTGATTCCCGGCGTCAGCGGCTCCATGATGCTGATGCTGCTGGGCTATTACAATCCGGTCGTCGGCTCCGTCAGCGGGCTGGTCGATGCGCTGCTTTCCGGCAACATGAGCGCCGTCCTTCGCTGCTGCGGTGTGCTGATTCCGTTCGGCGTCGGCGTTGTCGTCGGCATTTTCGCCGTGGCAAAGCTGATTGAAATTCTGCTGCGCCGTTTCCCCGGCCCGACCTATTGCGCCATCATGGGACTTGTGACGGCCTCGCCGGTCGCCATTCTGATGGGGCTGAGCTATGCGGGGCTGACCGCTGCGGCCGTGATCTTCTCTGTCATCACGCTGGCGCTGGGCAGCGTGGTCGCTTATAAGCTCGGCGGCGAATAATTAATTGACAAAACAGGGTTTACCTGCTATAATCACATTGTTTTTTGAATTACATACAACCTTATTGAGAGCGGCGGAGGGAATAGGCCCAATGAAGCCCGGCAACCGGTTGAATTCGGTGCTAAATCCTACGGCTCTGGCCGGCAGATGAGGTATGGTTGAAATAAAACCGCCTGATTTGCGCAATCGGGCGGATTTTTCATGCCGCAAAGCAGCTCTCATCAAGCGAGAGGAGAAGACAAATGAAGCAACTGTTTACATCCGAATCCGTTACGGAAGGACATCCCGACAAAATCTGCGACCAGATCAGCGACGCGGTGCTCGACGCGATTCTGGCGCAGGATCCGTATGCCCGCGTGGCCTGCGAAACCTGCACGACAACCGGCATTGTGATGGTGATGGGCGAGGTGACCACCACCGCCGACTATCGAGTGGACGATATCGTTCGTGAAGTGGTCTGCGACATCGGCTATGACCGCGCCAAATACGGCTTTGACGGCCACACCTGCGCCGTGCTGACGGCGATGCATGGTCAGAGCCCGGATATCGCCATGGGCGTTGACGACGCGCTGGAAGGGCGCGGTGTGGGCGATATGGACATCGGCGCCGGCGATCAGGGCATGATGTTCGGCTTCGCCTGCGATGAAACGCCCGAGATGATGCCCATGCCCATCGCGCTAGCGCACCGCATCACGCGCCGCCTTTCTCAGGCGCGCAGGAGCGAGGAGCTGCCTTGGCTGCGCCCGGACGGAAAGAGTCAGGTGACGATCGAGTACGACGGGGACAAGCCCGTTCGCGTCGATACGGTCGTCGTTTCCACCCAGCATGCGCCCGAAATCAGCCATGAGGCACTTTCCGCTGCCATCATTGATAAGGTGATCTGCAAATCCATTCCGGCCGAGCTGATGGACGAGAATACCCGATTCCTGATCAATCCGACCGGCCGCTTCACCACCGGCGCCCCGATGGGCGATTCCGGCCTGACCGGCCGCAAGATCATCGTCGATACCTACGGCGGATATGCCCGCCACGGCGGCGGCGCGTTCAGCGGCAAGGATCCGACAAAGGTCGATCGCAGCGCCGCGTATGCCGCGCGCTACATCGCTAAGAATATCGTTGCGGCGGGATTGGCCAAGCGCTGTGAAATCGAGCTGGCTTACGCGATCGGCGTGGCCAATCCGGTTTCTCTGCTGGTCGATACGCAGGGCACCGGCGTCATTTCCGACGACGCACTGGCGAAAATCGTCAGAGAGCAGTTTGATCTTCGTCCGGCCGGCATCATCGACATGCTGAATCTGCGTCGCCCGATTTATCGTCAGACGGCCGCGTTCGGCCATTTCGGCAGAACGGACGTCGATCTGCCGTGGGAACGTGTGGATCGCGCCGAGGCGCTGCGCGCGGCGGCCGGCATTTAATATTCCCTTACGCAAAAGGGCATTGCTGCGGATGGTTCGCATCGGCAGCAACGCCCTTTTTCTTTTCCGAAAATTTATTCGCGCAGAAGCTCAATTTTCTTGATTTCCGCTTCGCTCGGGGTAATATACAGCGTTCTCTGGTGGGTGTAGGTGACAAAACCGGCAGGGGTTCCACCCGGTTTTTTGATATACCGGCGCAGCGTCGCGTCAATCGGCACCTGTGCGCTGCGAACGCCTTTTGAATAATACGCCGCGAGCATGGCCGCCTGCATCAGCGTAGACTCCGGCACGTCGCCCTCCGTGTGAATCAGCACATGCGAACCCGGCATCTTCTGCGCGTGCAGCCATGTTTCGTTGCCGCGCGCGCCCATCGTCAGGCGCTCGTTTTGCAGCGCGTTTTTGCCCACTTCCATTTCAATGCCGTCGCAGGAACGGAATTTCATCGGCTGGGACGGCGCTTCCTTTCTCGGCTTTACGCGGGAAGACGGCTGGCGCACATGGCCGGAGGCGACGAGCATCTCCCGCAGTTCCGACAGCCCGCGGGCATCCGTACATTTGCGCAGATCGTCTTCCATCTGCTCCAGATATTCGAGTTCCTGCTCGGCTTTTTCCTTTTGTTCTGCCGCAAGCGTCCTCGCGCCGCGCGCCTTTTGATACAGCTTGAAATATCGTTGGGCGTTTTGCGCAGGGGAGAGCGAGACGTCCATCGGGATAGAGACCGGCTCGCAGTTCTCGCTGTAATAATTTTCCACGACAGCGACCGGTTCGCCCTTCTGAAGCCGATACAGATTGGCCTGAAGCAACTCGCCGTTTTGCCGATATTCTTCCATGCGCGCCGCACCTTCCAGCGCTTCATTCTGAATGGCGATCTTTTTTTCACATCGCTCAATATGGTTTTTAAGGGCATGCGCAAGGCTGGCGCTCCGCTGATTCAGCCGATCCCGTCGATCCCGCTCAAAGAAATACGCATCCAGCGCGGCGCTCGGATCAGCGTACTGCGCCGTTTGCGCCGTCGGCAGATGCATCTGCGGGAAGGGAAATACGTCCGTCGGCGTACCCGCATCATCCAGCGTCACCACGCAGGGCGAAAGCGAGAGCATCTCCCGCAGATAGCTGTGCAGCGCGTCTGCGGCCGCCTGAACGTCGATTTCGCTGACCAGCGACGATCCGTTCATGCCGATTCGGGCAGCCGCCTCACGGGCGGCCTGCGGCGAAAAACCGGCGACGCATGCGCCGATGGCCTTTTCCAGCTTGCCGCCCTCCTGCGCAAGCCGCAATGCGATTTCCTCCGCTGTCGCCGTTTCGGGGTTCAGCTTTCCCTGTGCGGGCGGATAGGCGTAGGTCAGACCCGGCAGAACCTGACGTACCCGAGAAATATCCTGCCCGACGTGCCGCACCGCATCGACAATGCGCCCATCCGCTGCGCGCAAAATGATGTTGGAATGCCTGCCCATGATCTCTACAACCATCGTCCGCGTCACGGGATCACCCAGCTCGCTCAGGTTGCTGATGTCGATTTCCAAGATACGGTCGCCCGCAATGCGGCGCACCGCCAGCACACGGCCGCCGCAGAGGTATTTCCGAAGCAGCATGCAGAACATCGGCGGCTCCATCGGCCCTGTTTTCGCGTGCTCGCTCAGGTGCACGCGCGCCGCGCTGGCCGCCGCGCTGAGCACAAGGCGATGGTTGCCCCCCTGCGCGCGAATCACCAAATGAATTTCGTCTTTCTCCGGCTGAATCACGCGATCCACGCGGCCATCCCGAAGCACCGTATCTAATTGCCGGGCAACAAAGCCCAGCATAACGCCGTCCATTGGCATAAAAGAGATTCCTCCTTTGGCGAGGGATATGTCTTTGGCATGACCGGCCAAGCCGATACATAGGATGCACCGTGAGAAAGGGCGGCGCGCCAAGGCTCGTTCGCATACCGCAACGGTCACGCTCGCCGCCCGTGCGCAGCTCAGCCACGCCCGACGAGTCTGCCCAATCGGTATTATACCATCTTTTGCCCGCGAAGCAAAGAGGGGAAGGGCAGGCATGTGCGCGCAGAACGAGTCATAAACTGGGGCGGAAATCAACCGGCAAGGAGTGATGGCTTGTGAAATGGCCGAAAATCAGGATTCGGCGCGAAACAATCGAGCGCACGCTGATCGTATGCTCGGCGGCGCTGGTGCTGCTGCTTTCGCTCAAACGCGGCGGCACAAACGGCGAACCATACGAAGAACCGCTGGAGGATATTCCGCAGGGAGAAATCAGCGTTTCAAGCGCACAGACGGCGGATACCCGAGAAACCGTTGTCTATTACGAGGACGGAGACGGCTATCTGGTGCCCGTGCAGCGCAGCATCATGCGTCAGGACGGCATCGCGAAGGCCACGCTGGAGCTGATGGTACAGAACCCGAGAAACGACATGGACGCCGCGCGGCTGGGCCTTGTCCCCGTCGTGCCGGAAGGAACAACATTTGACCTCGATATTTCCGGCGGACACGCCCGCGTGGACATGAGCGCGCAGGTTCTGAACGCGCAGGATAAGCAGCAGGAAGAAAATATGCGCACTGCCATCGTCTGGGCGCTCACGGAGTTTGACACCGTAAAGGACGTTCATTTCCTCGTCGATGGTCAAAACCGCGGAACGCTCACCCACGGAACGAACATCGGCGGCTCTTATACGCGCGTCGGCCTGAACCGGGAAGCCGTCAGTCAGGAAACGTTTGCGGACAGTGACGAAATTCAGGTCTTCTTCCCGACGCAGAACGGGCGATTGCTCGTGCCCGTTTCCAGAACGATATACGGTTCCGATGACGTGGCTACCGCTGTTTTTGAATTTCTGCGTGGACCCAAGGCGGACAGTGGGCTTGAAACGCCGCTTGCGCAGAGCGTTCAGCTTTTAGGCATCGACGTCAGTGACGGCACGGTCACCATCAATTTCAGCGGCGATTTCACCAAGATTGCCGAACAGAGCGACGGCGGTATACAAGCCATGCGCGCCCTGATGATGACCTGCACGCGATATCCCGGCATTAAAAAGGTCAAAATTCTGGTGGATGGAAAACCGTATCAGTTGCCCGTCACAGACGTGCCGACGTTCGCCAATATCGCAAGCGAGGTTGAAAACAGCTATCCCGAAGTGATGATGATTGAATAGGCGCAGAGCCGGGCGCATCGGGCGTTTCGGCTCTTTTCTTTGCCGCTCGATTATGCTATACTGTTTGACATACAGGATATTCCATGAGGAGAGAGCATGCCATGACTCATTCAAAAATGCGGCTGATTGTCGCCAGCAACAACTCAAATAAACTGCGCGAGTTCCACGAAATTCTGGGAGAGCGGTTTGACATCGTTTCCATGCACGAAGCGGGCATTGACGCAGACATCGAGGAAAACGGAACGACCTTCGAGGAAAACGCGCTCATCAAGGCCAATTATGTGATGAACGCCTGCCGCTGTGCCGCCATCGCCGACGACAGCGGGCTTGAGGTCGATGCGCTGGGCGGCGCTCCCGGCGTATACAGCGCGCGATACTGCGGCCGGCACGGCGACGACGACGCGAATAACGCGCTGCTGCTGCGCAATCTGGAAGGCATTCCTGCGCCGAGAAAAGCGCGATATGTCGCCGCGATTGCGCTGGTTCGCCCCGGCCGCGCGCCCATCGTGTGCCGCGGCACATGCGAGGGCGAGATTCTGACGGAGGGCAGAGGAGACGGCGGTTTCGGCTATGACCCGTTGTTTTTATGCGAAACGGGGGAGACCTTTGCGGAGATTTCGCCGGAAGTCAAAAACGCAATCAGCCACAGAAAACGCGGAATCGAAGCCGTATTGCATGCATTGGAGGCGGAACAATGACCCGCATCGGCGTATTTTCCGACAGTCACGGGGATCGCGACGCGCTGGAAAGACTGCTCGAAAAAATGGAGCACGTTGACGCGGCCTGTTTTCTGGGCGACATTTCATCCGACGCGATGTTTTTGAGGGAAAAGCTGGAAGAAATGCCGCATCAGCCTGTTTTGTATGCCGTAAGGGGCAATAACGATTTGGCCTCCATGCTGCCGGATCAGCTCTTGATCGAATTGGGCGGCCACAAAATCTGGATGGAACACGGACATCTGGTTCCAAACCTGATGACGCTCGCGTTTCGTGCAAAGGATCATGGCGCCGATCTTGCGCTTTTCGGCCATACGCATGAGCCGCTGTGCGAATATGCCTACGGCGTGATGCTGCTCAACCCCGGATCGGCGGGAAATCGGTGCAGGGGAGGCGCGGCGCGCGCCAGCCTGCTGCTGCTGGATAAAGACAAAATCCGCGTTGAAGACGTCCTTTAAGAATTCCGTCTATATGCTACGCAAATACCCGTTTTCCTTTTTCAGACAAGGATCATTTGGCGCTTTTTTAACCCAGATTGAGCGCGGCAGGGGAACGTTTGAACACGCTGCGCTCAATCCGGCGATTCATAAGTTTCACAAAAATTCAAAAAATGTCAAAAAACCTATTGACAAAAGCGATTCGAATCTGTATAATTAGTTCTCGTCAGCGGGAACGCCGCAGCGTCAGAGGACAGCGAAGCCTGCGCCTGTAGCTCAGTCGGATAGAGCAACGGCCTTCTAAGCCGTGGGCCGTGGGTTCGAATCCCTCCAGGCGCGCCATCGTGGTGGGTATAGCTCAGTTGGTTAGAGTGCCAGGTTGTGGCCCTGGAGGTCGTGGGTTCGAATCCCACTATTCACCCCATTTTGATATAAAGCTCCGAATGGAGTTGTATAAGTTCGAGTTCATCGCAAATAACGACGGATTCGAACGGGCAGAAAATCAAACAATCCGGTGAATTGTTTGGCTGCCCCGGCGTGATAGTGCAGCCCTTCGCAAAGTCGTACGGAATCGCATAAAAATGTGCGCCTGTGTAGCGCGAGTCGCTCGGCACAGGTCAAACGGCGCGAATCCCACTATTCACCCCACTTTGATACAAAGCTCCGAACGGAGTTGTACAAGTTCTAGTCCATCACAAAATCGTATGGATTCGAACGGACAAATGTAAAAAAGTTTTGCATTTGCCGAAAAAGTGCAGTATATTTGTTGCAAAAACTTTGTTTTGGTGATAATATAGACTGCGTTGTAGGGGTATCGCCAAGCGGTAAGGCACCAGATTTTGATTCTGGCATTCGTTGGTTCAAATCCAGCTACCCCTGCCAATGACTCACTAGCTCAGCCGGTAGAGCACCGCACTTTTAATGCGATGGTCCGGAGTTCGAATCTCCGGTGGGTCACCACAAGCCAATAATACGAACTCAAATAATGGGTTCGTATTATTTTTTCTTAGCGAATTTTTTGCTACAAAACTACGCCTATAAATTCAGAGAGTTTATAAAAAACTCATATTGCTGATTTTGTGCAATTAAAACACCACCCTATTTATCTATACATTTGGTTACGCACATATTTCGTGCGTAACTTCTTATATTATCATTTAGACTCATCGTTTAACATTGCCTCTTGTGCAATACCATATGCGTTTGAAAACGGTGAAATATCATCTGTTGAGCGGTTCATATCTCGTAATAACCCCTTATAAAGATAGCGTAAGTCTTTATTGCGTTCTTCAAAACCGACATGCAAATCATTTTTCGCGATGCGACCGAGCATTAAATCTTTTAATCGTCGATATTAACTTTTTCGACGCATAATCGGACGGAGCACGCCAAACCCAATTCCCTTGTGCAACGGACGGCGTATTCATTCTGCCTTCTTCGTTTCCAAGCAAAAGCCAGTCCTGCAACGGTATCACCGCAAGTTCCGCAATTGAATCAAACGCCAGTTTAATCATCTTATATGTCGGGTTTAACCCTTTGATGTGCGAACATTCTCTTTTGAATCGTTTTAGCGTATCTCCGTCAAGGTTTTCCGTCCACGTACGAGTACAGTCGGCGTCGTGAGAACCTGTATAAACCACATAATCTTTATTTGTATATAGCCTCGGCAAATATTCGCTGTCTTCATCAAAAAACGCAAACTGCAATATTTTCATCCCGGGATATCCGCAATAAGCAATCAGTTCTCGCACGTCATCGGTCAAAAAACCAAGATCTTCCGCGATTATTTTTGCATTAGGGACACTTTGATTTATCGCGTCGAAAAGTTTTTCCCCGGGGCCTTTTTCCCAGTGTCCGTTGCGAGCAGTTTTCTCGCCGTACGGTATTGCATAATATCCCGCAAACCCGCGAAAATGGTCTATCCTTACAATGTCAAATAACGACGCGCAGATTTTGATGCGCGAACACCACCACTTGAAGCCGTTCTTCTCCATTTTCGCATAATCGTAAATCGGATTGCCCCACAATTGTCCATCCGGGGAAAATCCGTCGGGAGGACAGCCTGCAACGAATGTCGGATTCAAATTCTCGTCAAGCAGATACTCGTCCGTATTGCTCCACACGTCAACGGAGTCGTAAGCTACGTAAATCGGCATATCGCCTATAATCTTTATGCCTTTCGAGTGTGCGTAAACGCGAACCTTTTTCCATTGCGAAAAAAACTTGAATTGAACGAATCGCCAAAACTCCGTTTGACCTTCAAAATCGCTTTTTCTCTCGATTGCGTTTTTGTATATTCGATATTCATCCGCCCAAGATGACCAAGGCGCATAATCGTAACTCTCTTTTATTGAGAAGAATAAAGCATAGTCGTCAAGCCACTGCTTGTTTTTATGACAAAAACGCACATATTCGACAGTTTTTACAAATCTCGAAAAGGCTTTTTTGAGCACGGCAATTCTTGTTAAAAACAATCTTCCGTAATCTATGCGCTCGCTTTTGCACTTTTCTCCATCAAGTTCGTCGCTCGTCAACAATCCTTCTTTATACAATTCTTCCAAATCCACAAAATACGGATTTCCCGCAAAAGATGACGGCGACTGATACGGGCTGTCGCCGTAGGCAGTCGGATTGAGCGGCAAAACCTGCCAACACTTCGTTGAGGTTTTGTCCATAAAGTCAATCCAATCATAACACGGCTTGCCAAAAGAGCCTATACCGTACTCGGATGGCAAACTGCTAACTGCCATAAGCAATCCGCTTTTGTGCGAAAAACCGAATTTTTTATTTACCGCCATATAACAAACTCCCTATGCCGACTTGCGTTATTTCAATCTGATTTGATCCTCGACGTCGAATATAGACATCTTGTCAACGGGCAATACAACGTCAATGCTTTCTTCATTAAAATCATCCCCGACCTTGGCGTATAATACCACTCCGTCTCTCTCGCATTTTGCATATCGTTCGGTACCGTAATCTAAAATCTTTTCGACCGAAAACGGTATGCCGTCCGTCGCAATTTCAACGTCTTGTGGCGAAAATTCAAAACTCAATGCTTTGCCGATAATTTTCGTTCCGCCGATTCCAACCAACTTCGACGCAAGTTCTCTTGTGCACTCAAAATTATGTCCCATCGTCTCGAACGAAAATTTCGGGATTGCGGCAGACTTAACGATTTCCTTAAACGTTCTCTTATCCTTGTTCCTTTGACGAAGCATTTTTCCGCTTAGCGTATTGAACGCAGGTATTGCCTCGTGAACAATCTTGTCGTCTGTCGAACAAGTAACTTTTTTCAAGTCGATACCAAGCGTAATCTCTCCGCTCGTTTCTTCGTCAAATAAAGCAAAAATTATCTGACCGCCTGTTTCGACGTAATGCAAATACTTTCCGTTGACTTCTTCGACCTTTTTCACCGTTCCGACAACGTCGTTTCCTTTTTCAACAGCATCGACCGGAATGGTCAACTTATAATTTCCGTCTTCCATTGAAAATGCCGACGGCAATTCTATCCTTGACGAACCGATTTCAACCGTATGATTTTTCACGACAGCGCTTATTACGGAGCAATCGGGAATTCTCGGAATCATATTCGCTTCGGTTTCCGCGTCGAAAACCTGCATGTTTTCGATATCAAACGAGATTTCCGTGACGCTTCCGACTTCGAAACGCGTCATTGTCGGCGCTTTTATAACAATTTTGGTCGAGCTTTGCAAGCCGAGTTCTTTGTCAAAGTTCAAATCGCCGAACACCTGGCTTTCGGTTCCCAATTCCTCGATGTGCGAAACCTTGATTTTTGCCTTTGCCGTATATTTTTCGGCGTCGATGGAGATATGTTCCGCGCGCAGTCCAAGCACGACTTTTTTCCCGTGGAACACGTCCGCTTGCTTTGCTTTTGCAAAGAAGTCTTTGGGCAACGCGATTTTTAACGGCGCGTCGGTAGCGACAAACGATATATCGTCGCCTTCGACATTGATTTCCGCGTTGATGAAATTCATTTGAGGCGTTCCTATAAAACCTGCAACAAACACGTTTTGCGGATATCTGTACAAGTTGGTAGGCGTGTCGATTTGCTGAACGAATCCGTCTTTCATAACGACTATTCGCGTGCCCATCGTCATTGCTTCGACCTGATCGTGCGTGACGTAAATAAACGTAGTTTGCAGCCTGTGATGCAACGCGCTTATTTCGCTTCTCATTGCAGTACGCAATTTTGCGTCGAGATTTGACAACGGTTCGTCAAGCAAGAAAACCTTTGGTTCTCTTACAATGGCTCTTCCCAAAGCAACTCTTTGACGCTGTCCGCCACTCATTTCCTTTGGTTTTTTGTCCAAATATTCGGTTATATCCAACGTTTGCGCCGCTTCTCTGACCTTTTGATCGATTACCGCTTTGGGCAATTTTCTCAATTTCAGACCGAAAGCCATATTTTCGTACACCGTCATATGCGGATACAGCGCATAATTTTGAAACACCATCGCAATATCTCTGTCCTTCGGTTCTACGTCGTTTACAAGCGTATCGCCGATATAGAGTTCGCCGGCAGTGATTTCTTCAAGACCGGCTATCATACGAAGCGTGGTGGATTTTCCGCAACCCGACGGTCCGACGAATACAATAAATTCCTTATCTTTTATATCCATCGTGAAGTCGTTTACGGCTTTTGTTCCGTTGGGATAAACTTTGTATATGTGATTGAGTTTTACGTCTGCCATAATTACCCTCTTATTGTTTGACGGCGCCTGCCGACAAACCGTTTATCATATATTTAATCAAGAAGAAATACAAGATTACAATCGGGACGGCGATAAACACCGCGCCTGCCGAAAATCTTGCGAATTCGGTTTCCGGAAGAGACATAAGCCCGACCGCCGCCGTCCACATGTTTTTATCTTTGAGAAGAAGCTTCGGAAGGATAAAATCGCTCCACGGCCACGCAAATTGCGTCAAAAGCGTATATACCAAAATCGGTTTTGACAGCGGAAGAGTTACGTTAAAAAATATTCTCGCATTGCTTGCTCCGTCGATTCTTGCCGCTTCGTAAATCGAATTCGGAATAGTGTCGAAAAAGCCTTTTTGCACCAAATAGCCCATCGGAGCACCGCCTGCATATATAAGAGCAAGCCCTATATGACTATTGATGAAATTGAATTGCGTCATAAGCAAATACACGGCAACCATTCCCATAAACGACGGGAACATCCCGAGAATCAGCGCGCCCTTCATCAATGCTTTTCTTCCCCTAAATTAGAAAGACGAAATGACATAAGCCGTTAAAATAACCAAAACAGTACCCAAAAGGCTACTTATCGTGGCAACCAGCAAAGTGTTTGCAAACCACTTCGGATAGTCGTACATAACGGTGTCCGCAAACAGCGCCTTAAAAGAATCAAAGGAATATTCCGACGGGAAAAAACCGTTGAAACTATATATGCTTCCGCTTGCCGAAAAGCAACTCAGCACCACCCATATAATAGGAAATACGAAGATGATTGACACCAGCAACACAACGGAGTACGTGAGCAAAACGTTTGTAGTTTTTTTGAGTTTAACACTTGATTTTTTTCTCATTTGAACATATCCTCCCTCTTATATGCCGACGAGCGCACGTAAACCAAAAGGCTTATTGCCGAGGTGATGATAAACATAATCAGACTTATCGCCGCGCCTATCGAGTAGTAGTTGTTGTCAATCGACATTCTGTACAACCAGTTGATAAGCAAATCCGTGTCGCTCGCAAGGAAATATCCGTCGCTAAGGACGTCGCTCCTTAAGAAATAGAACACGCCGAAGTTGTTGAAGTTGCCCATAAATTGACTGATGAGAACGGGCGTCGTAGAAAAAAGAACGAACGGAAGCGTAATTTTTCTAAACTGCATCCACGCACTTGCCCCGTCTATTCTTGCCGCCTCGTACAAATCGTTATTGATATTGGACAATATACCCGATGCAAGCAACATTATCGACGGAACTGACAGCCATGCGTTTACGAACAAACCTATCCCTCTTGCCATCCACTTGGAATTGATACCCAAAAAGTCGATGATTTTGCCGCCGTTTTGAACGATAAGTTGATTTATCGGACCGCCGTTGCTGAACATATAATGGAATACAAGTAAGGATATAAATCCCGGCACGGCATAGGCAAGCACGGGGAACGCTCTCCACAACGCCTTTGGTTTTACACATTTTTTGTTGTAGAGAATCGCAAGCCCGAGTCCTAAAAAATAGTTGATAAACGTCGAAAGAAAAGCCCAGAGCAAGTTCCAACCGAGTATCTTTCCGAAAGACTGCGACAATTCACCCAAAGCCACGAGTTTTCTGAAGCTGTCAAGGCTCCAATCCACCAATTCGGGCGGCACGATTTTTCCGCCGTAGTTGGTGAATGCAATCAAAATCATAAAAATTATCGGCAAGACGTTGAATATCATTACGCCCAAAATGGGAATAACGAGTGCCGCCTTATAAAAATTGCGGTTCATCAGCGACGACAAATCGTCTTTGAACGATGCGACCTTGCCTTTGAAGAGCAACTCTTCTGCGCCCCGATGTGCGTCTTTTATGTTTGCCACATAGACGATAACGAGCGCAATAAGAGCAATCCAGGCAAAAATGCCCATAAGCAACATAATCACCGAATCGTCACCCTTTATGCCGAGCCACGGATCTGCTTTTACCGTTCCCAAGGTGAAAAATCCAAACAAGTCCTTTATTCCTCTGAGAGCGAAATAAACGATAAACCCCACTTCCGACAGAATGTACACGAGCCCTTTTATGTATTGTCCGTTGACCATTTGTCCGGCACCCATAAAGAACATCGACGCATACGTTGCCCTGCCCGACGTGGCAAAGAACTCTTTTAAGTTCTTTCGGGATTGTTTCGCTTTTTCGGAAACGTCCCGACGCTGCTTAGCGGCGTTCTCTTTTAGGTTTTTATATCTTTCTTTCAAACTTGTCATAGTTATGCAAAGGTATGAATAGCCTTGTAAATATTCGACGATATTTCTTCGATAACGCTTTGAAGTTTTGCCGTATCGAAGGAACGCTTACCGCATCCGTCGGTTGCTATTTGTTTGAATCCCGATGAAATCGGCGTCCAGATTTGCTTGACCGCGCTAATGGACGGCATAACCTCCAAAACGCCCGAATCGAGGTTTCTATAGGTGATTTGAGACGCTAAAGACTCTGTTTGTGCAATTACGTCGCTTCTTGCGGCAACGACGCCGAGCATATCCGCACGAGCTTTCACCATTTCGTAACCCGTTGCGAATTCGACAAACTTGACAGCCCAATCACGGTTTTTGGTATAACTGCTCACCGCATATCCGTTCACGCCGCCCATGGTTTGTTGCTCAATCCACAGATCACCGTTTTTGATATCTTGTTGAGTGGTTATATCTCCGTCCTTTGGAAGTTTCGGCAGTCCTGTAATAACGAGATTCTCTTTCGCCTTTGCGTCCGCGCTCGCCTGATCGAGTCCCTCTTTTTGATATTGAAGCGACATCTCTTTCAAGAACTGTGAAGTGATATCCGGAGTGGTTATCGTTGCAAAAATCGTTCCGTTTGCAAGCATGGGCGCGCGACCGTTTGTAAACGAATCGTCAATACACTTTTCATCCATGACGCCGGCAAGCTCCCACATAATCTTTGCACCCTTCACCGCATTGCCTTTTGCAATACCTATATCCTTGTCGTCGGTGTTGTTGTTGCCAAACACGTATGCGCCGTACGAAAGCAAGAAACCGATATTGAAATATTCGTTTCTCAGCTCGATGGCATAACCGAACTTATTGCGGTCTGCTTCGCGAATACCTTTGCTGTATCTGTACATTTCCGTCCAATATTCAACCATGTCCGGCACGTCGTTGCCATTCTTATCCCATTCGGTTTTCCAGTTGTCGGGAAGCGCGTCCTTGCGATAAAACAGTAACGGTTGTTGAACATTTACCGGCACTCCGCAATAAACAGTTTTGCCATCGTAATTATACTTAAAGGCATTCCATGCATTTTGCGGAATTTTATCATAACAATCCATTTGCTCTATATCGAGCGGGATTATATGATGTTTTTCGACGTACGACATGAGAATATCGTTTGCCTGATACAATACGTCCGGTCCGTGACCGTACGGTCCGTCTTTTTCAAGGTCGCTGAACTCGTCCATATTCGCATCGACGGCTTTTACTCCTTCGCTTGCATACTTTGCATTGAATGCGTCCAGCAATTCCTTGAGATATCCTTCTTTTTTTGCCGTATCGTTTTCAAGAATACGCAACACGACCTCTTTTTTATCTTCGTCATTGTTGCACGCGGCAAAACAAAATGCTACCGTCGTCAACACCATAACAACGACCAAAAAAATCGTCACGAGTTTTCCCTTTCTCATAATTTTTCTCCTTCTATAACAAAGGAATCGGCATTGCCGTCCTTACTGTTATTATATTCTATCAACGGCTTTGCGCCAACCCCCTTTTTTTTGCCTCGGCGCACAATCAACCGCAAAACCTGTTCCTCGCTTGCTCGTTCAATAACCAATGCTTCGTTTTGAGAAAAAATCTTTAATTTTCCGCTCTTTATTGCAGGCTGACGTTTCAAAGCGAGCAATTCTTTGAGCGAGGTTTGGAACCTCTTTATTTCCTCATCTTCCAGTCTTGAAAAATCGAACGTTCTTCTGCAATCCGGATCATATTCCCCTTCGAGCAAAATATCCGTGCCATAGTACAAATTGAAACTTCCCGGCAAAAATATCAGCGTCGCTATTGCACAAAGCAATCTGTTGCTGTCCTTTTTTATTTGTGTGTAGAATCTCGCCGTATCGTGACTATCGAGCAAATTGAACATCATATTGTTTGTGACGTCGCTATATCTCATATAAAGCGAATTGAGCTGCTCGGCAAGTTGCTTTCCGTCTATGCTCTCATCAACCCAAAAATCTATCATGCGCTTTGTGAGCGCATAGTTCATAATGGAATCGAACTGATCTCCTCTCAAAAAACTCTCGCTGTTATGCCAGTTTTCTCCAATCAACGCCGCGTACGATTTTTGAGCTTTTACCGCTTCTCTCGCCTTTCTCCAAAAGCCGTGCGAAACCTCGTCGGACACGTCAAGACGCCACCCGTCCACATCGCATTCTTTCATCCAATATACCATTACGCCAATAAGATAATTTTGCACTCCCTTATTGCAAGTATTGAGTTTTGGCATATATTCACAATCTCCGAAGCATGCATAATTAGGCGGATTCTGTTCGACTTTTTCACCGTCTATGACAAACCAATCGAAGTATTTTGATTTTTTGCCGTATTTTATTACGTCTTTGAACTGCTCAAAATCCCGACTGACGTGGTTAAACACGGCGTCAAGCACGACTTTCAATCCTTTGTCATGAGCATTAGTTACCATTTTTTTCAAAGACTCTTTGTCGCCGAAAGACTCATCCACACAATAGAAATCAATTGTGTCGTATTTATGGTTCGAGTTGCTTTTGAAAATCGGCGTAAGGTAAAGCGCCGTTGCGCCAAGTCCTTTGATATAGCCCAAATTTTCCGTTATTCCGTCAAGATTGCCCCCGAAAAACGACGTCGGAGTGGGCAAATCGCACCATTTGGCGTTAATTTTTGATTTAGCGGTATCCGTTTTGCAAAATCTATCCACAAAGATTTGATAAAACACCGCATTATTTAGCCATTCGACGTTTCGTATCACGTCGTCGTCATTGATGTATGCAAACTGAAAGCTATTGAAGTATGCTAAGTTAAAATTGTATGTAGAAACCAAGCCGTCTTCGCAAAAGTAGTACGACTTGTCATTGTTTTCAAAGTAAAATACATACGCAAGCCTTGGATCGTCAAGACAAAGCGTCGTGCCGTAATAATCGAAATTCGCATCGCTTGCAATCAGTTCCAATTCTTGTCTAAACTGTTTTTGAGCGATGTGATATTTCGTATTGTACAAAACGGACAGGTTGCGTATCCTTTCGTCTTTTGCAAAGCGAATTCTCAATCCGACCGTCTTGTTGCCCGTTGCGAAGCAATAATTGCTTTCGGGACGATGGTAAATTGCCTGAATGTTCATTTTTATATTGATTTTTTTCTACTAAGATTGTATAATCCGATTATTATGAGCAAGAAAGTCACAATGAGAGATATTGCAAGAGAGGCAGGCGTTTCTGTCGCTACCGTGAGTTACGTCCTTAACGACAAGGACGATTCGCGCATAAGCGAGGACACAAAACGCAAAATCTGGCAACTTGTCAATCTCTATAATTACCGCATCAACTTCTCGGCAAAATGCCTGAGCAGTGGCAACACCGATGTCGTAACGATATATATCGGCGACAACGACGTCTCTGCCTACAAAGCCGAAACGATGCTACTCATCCAAAGACTTTCCGATAAACTTGCATCCGTCGGATATTCCTTGCAAGTTACTTTTGACAAAACCGTCAAGCGTGTCACGAATTGCGACGCAATCATTTGCTACAACACCGACAACTCGTTTTTCCGTGCGCTTGGCGAGGTAAACTTTTGCCCCCTTCTCGCACTCGATACAGTCATTCCGAACGGCGATTTGTTTTATCAAATCACAACCGATTACAATGCCGTGGCACAAAAAGCGAACTCTGTTTTCGGCACGGACAACTGGACTGCCGTTGCGTTGAAACCAAACAGCGAAGAATTGAAGGAACGCATGTTGCAACAATTGAATCACGTTCAGTTTATAGAAGACGATTCCCCCGTTTCGACAGAGTCACAAAACATTGTCGTCCTGGGCAGTATGGTGTCGAAGTTTTGTCAAAAAAACGCTCCTAACGTTTTGACTATTGATTCTCATTCCGATGAAAAGATCGACAAAATCGTAGAGTGTCTTGACATCGCAATCAACCGAAAAGAAGCCGTGTCAAGCGATATACGAATCTGATTTTACACCGAAATTAGGTATGCCCCTGCAACAAAACGTCGCAGGGGCATTTATTATTGTTATGCTGTTGCCGCAACTTTATAAATATCGATGATGCCCGTTTTATAGTTGTAAACAACTCGATACTCGCCTGCTTCGGAGCAGCAGAGATTACCTTTGCCCTCAACCGTGAATATTGCGTTTGCGTCGCCGGTCGTGCCGAGCTTATCCTTTCCAACCCAAACACCGCCTTCTTGCGCACCGATATTATACACGTCCAGACCGAATTCGACATCTTTTGCAAACGTCAAAGTAATTTCATAAACTTCCTTGTTTTCGCTGTTCGCGGTCATCTTGAATTCATCTTTGAACTCGTGTACCCAGCCGTTCATCGTGCCTTTGACAAAAACGTCTTTGCCCACTTTTGCGATTGTCAAAACCTTGCTGTAAGAGTTGAACGTTATGTTATAAGTTCCGCTCTCGCCGACTTTAACGTTTTTGCTATTCTTGCTTACTGCCGAAAAACCTACCGAGCCGACAAGATATTCCGCATCGTATGCAAAAGCCACATTGTCCCATGTAAGTGTTTCGTCGGTTGTTTTGTGTGCGCGGACAACCAACTCTTCGTCCTTGTTGAGCACAACGTTTTCCAAGGTGTAAACGTCACCTTTTTGTATCATTTTGTATTTCGCTTGTTTTTCTAACTTTTGATAGTCACCCCACGTTCCACCGAGAATGCTACCGTCGATGAAGTAGTTATATTCTGTTGCGTCAACCGCGCTCTTGGTTGCGGAGATAGTTTTGCTTTCGGGATCGAGAACAAAGTCATATATGCCTGCTTCTTTGGTTTTTATATTACCTACAAGTTTGCCGTTTTCATCGGTTTTCCCGGTAAACAATGCGATACTTGCCTCATCAACGTTGGTAATGTTGAAATATTGGCTGTTTTCTTTGATCTCGTCGCCTTTTGTTACGGCGCCCATGAACATGAATTCTTCACCCGCTTTGAGTTGAACTTTCAACGTGTGTTTACCGTCATTGCCAGGAACGAAACGAGTTGCCGGCGAGAAAACGTTTGCCCAGTTGGTGATTCCTGCGCCTTTGATGTAATAATTGACGACTTCTTGCACTTCAACGGGCTTTGCGTCGCCGTTACGCGTGACGGTCAGGCGGTTGTTGCTTGTATTGGAATCGGTTGTGAGCGTGAGCGTGTAATTGCCGTCTTGCTTGACGCTGATATTTTTATTTTCGTCAAGACCGGTGGCAGCTTCCATGTATTCGTCCGCACCTACAAGGTTTCTGAAAGAAGCGCGCGCGCCGTCTGCATTGTTGTAATCGAGAATTCCGCTTTCAAGCAACACCGTGAGTTGGAAAGCGTCGCCGACGTGCAAGTCGATTGTCAGTTCAAACACGTTGTTTGCACCCTTGGCTTTGGTCATATGATAGTTGGTTGCAAGATTGTTGCCCCAACCGTTCATAGTGCCGGAAATAACCCAGTCTCTCGTATCGACAAAACTGTTGTCTTGCCATTGCGCATACGCTTTTGCGTCCTCTTTCATCGGAGCGTCAAAATCGAACGCCTTTGCACTGGTCGGAGTAACAAACCACCCCTTGAAAGTAAAGCCTTCTTTTATCGGTGCTTCCGGCATAGTAGGCGCTTTGCCCTTTTCAACCTTTTGCGTCGACAAAACGGTTGTTCCGTCGTTGTCGCACAAAGTGAGCGTAACGGTTTCCGTTTCGTTGCAAGCAACCATAGAAAGCGTCATCGCCACAATGAGCAACGCAATCGATACAATAGATAAAACTTTTCTCATAATTCCTCCTTGAAAAGCATTGCTTTCTCTGCTTAACCGTTTGCTTAATCGTTAAGCAATTTTATAATACCCCTTAAATCTTGGCTTGTCAATACCCCGTTTTTTGTTTTTTATTAGGATATTCTTCAATATTTCAATTTGTGAAAAGTAAAAAATAAAACAACACAAGAGAGCATCATACATTTTGGTTGCGCACATAATTTGGGCGCAACCACTTTTTTCAAAATTATTCAAACAATCCTTGCTCTGTTTCATTCCGCAATTTTTAGATTTGACAATTTTTGCGAAACGATATGCAGAATGAGAAACCGCTTGCAAGCGAAAAACCTTGTCAAAATAACGGTTTTCACAAAACTCGCTCATTTTTTAGTTGTTTTTGCGGTAAAAGTGGCTCATTTTTTTGTATTAGCCATTTGTTCAATTCTTTTATAATGTCATAATTTGTATGATTTTTACTCCATTTTTCATCAACATTCTCTACTATGCTACAAAAATTGCTATTCGCAAAAATATTGACAAGTAAAAGTTTTGCGAGTAGAATAAACTTGCAAGTTCAAGGAGGGCTTATGTATATCAATCGACAAAAGTATCTTGACAAACTAGTCAGCCAGAAAGACAAAGACATTATCAAAGTTATCACCGGAATACGACGTTGCGGCAAATCAGTGTTGCTTTTTGACATCTATGCCGATTATTTGCTATCTAACGGCATCGATAACGCGCATATAATCAAAGTAAATCTCGAAACAAAGAAAAACGAAGCGTTGCGAGATTCAAACGCTTTGTACGATAGCATCGTATCAAAAATTGTTGACGCTAAGCGGTATTATGTTTTCATAGATGAAATACAACTTGTTGACGGTTTCGAGGATGTTGTAAACGGGCTTCGCTTGGATTATAATTGCGATATTTACATCACTGGTTCCAATTCAAAACTGCTCTCGAAAGACATCAACACGAAAATGCGCGGACGAAGCATAGAAATAAAAGTATATCCGCTGTCTTTTTCGGAATATTACGGTTATTATGGCGGGGATAAAAGACAATGTTTCAACAATTACCTTATGTACGGCGGCCTCCCCTACCTTTTGTCCGAAAATGATAACAAGAACAAAGTCGAATACTTAAAAATGATTTGCGACACCGTTGTCGGAAAAGATATTATTGATCGGCACAGCATAAGGCAGGAAAGCCTGTTCGATGCAGTAATTGATTTTCTTTGCTCTAATATCGGCTCTTATGTGAGCGCAAATAAAATTGCAGACACGCTAAAAAGTAACGGATACGGAAAGGTTACACACGATACCATCGGCAACTATTTGGATTACGTTTGCGACGCATATTTGTTTTACCGCGCACAAAGATATGACATCAAAGGCAAACAATATCTTAAAACGCTAAACAAATACTACATTTGCGACCTCGGAATCCGCAATAGCAAATTGAATTATCGGCAAATAGAAATAACGCACTCGCTTGAAAATGTAATATATCTTGATCTAATACGGCGCGGATATATTGTCGACATCGGCAAAAACAATTCGAAAGAGATCGATTTCGTCGCAAAAAATGACAAAGAATTGTTTTATATACAAGTAGCGTATACCATTTCGGATCCCGATAAAAACGAACAAGAAGTATCCTCGTTCTATGGGCTTGATGACGGTTATAAAAAGATAGTCATCACAATGGATGACGATCCTTTTACCAACCTAAAAAACGGCTACAAAAAAATCAATGCGATTGATTTCCTTTTGAACGACCATTCTCTAGAGCGAATTTGAGATAATATAGTTCAAATCAATTGATGCATTATTTTGCTCACCAACGGAAAATAATACGAACTCAGATAATGGGTTCGTATTATTTTTTCTTCGGGAATTTTTTGCTACCAAATTGCACATATAAATTCTCTGAATTTATAAAAATCTCGTATTGTTGATTTTAGATAATCAAAAACACCACCCTTCTTATCAATGCATTTGCTTACGCACATATTTTGTGCGTAACCTTTTTATACTCCTTAAACGCGCCATATTCCATTAGCAATTTAACCAAATTATAAAACATAACAGCTCTGATTTATTGCCTTTCGGCACGGCGTTTTAGCACCGACAAAAGCCTTTGTCAACGGCATAAAAATCTTGCTTTTTACTCTCAAAATTGTCTCAATTTCAATACACATTTTAAACGATTTTTTAAGCGTTGGCGATTAGACGTGCCGTAGTCTTGATACAAGTATATGGACTTTTACACAATATTTTTATGCTGTTCGTTGACATAACCGTTTTAATTAATGAAATTGCAATTATCTCTCCGATACGTTGAATATTGTCCGCCGATAGCAATCACCTGTTTTTGAGCATAGAAAAAGCCGAGCGATTAAACGCCCGGCAATTACGGTCTTATTATGGTGTTATCTCGGTATTTTTACGCCGAAGAAGTCCTTTGCAAAAAATAATACGAACTCCGATTTGTTTTCAGGGTTCGTATTATTTGCATATGGTGGAGGCAACAGGACTCGCCAATCAGCGGAGCGAGATTGCTTGCATTTTGTAGCGACGCGTGCAGTGTGACCGCAGGGCACAGCCATGCATCGCATGGTGACGGCGATATGCCGTCAAGTTCGAGTCTGTCTGCCGACACAGCATAAGAAAAACCCTACTGTTTAGTAGGGTTTTCAGGTGCTGGTGGAGGCAACAGGACTCGAACCTGTGACCTCACGGATGTGAACCGTGTGCTCTAACCAACTGAGCCATGCCTCCGTATCTCGCATGACGTGCATGCGAAGATTTTTGGTTTATGATTTGTACATTCTCTTGCGAGCAGCTTCCGCTTTCTTTTTGCGTTTTACGCTGGGTTTCTCGTAAGCCTCTTTCTTGCGGAGGTCACCGATGATGCCGTCGCGCGCGCATTTTCTCTTAAAACGGCGGATTGCGTTGTCCAAACTTTCGTTTTCACCGACTCTGACTGTTGACATCTTTTTCACCTCCTCGGATTTCAAATTACCTTTCTATTATACACGAAAAACAATCGATGTCAAACGAAAAATCAACAGGTCGGAAAAAAGTTTGCGCCCGTTCAAATACCGGTTTTTATCAATTTGTTGCGTTGATTCGGTCAATAAAAATCGTCGTTGACACCGATACGTATTTATGATATTCTTTAATATCAAATTGTAAGGATAGAGATTATGATAAGCAAAGCGTTTGACGCAATCAAAAAATACGACGTGATAATCATTCACCGCCACTCTAACCCGGACGGCGATGCAATGGGCAGTCAAATAGGATTGAAGCGCGTGCTTCAAGTCAACTTCCCCGACAAAAAGATATATGCTGTCGGCGACGACGCGCGCCGTTTTTCATTTATGGACGGCAGCGAAATGGACGTCGTTGACGACGCGGCGTACAAAGGCGCGTTGGCAATCGTGCTGGATACGTCGGCAAAATCTCTCATATCCGACGAGCGTTACGCTCTTGCGAAAACGGTTTTGCGTATTGACCATCACATTTTTGTTGAGGACATTGCGGACATAGACATTGACGACACGTCTTTCGAGAGTTGTTGCGGACTTGTTGCATATTTGGTGCGCGAATGGGGGTTGGAAGTGGATTCCTACGCCGCCAAAGCGTTGTTTACGGGCATGGTGACGGACAGTGGCAGATTTTATTACGACAGCGTAACCCCTCGCACGTTCGAGCTTGCGAGCTTTCTTTTGAGTAAGGGCTTCAACCCCGGCGAGATATACGCAAATCTTTATGCGGACACCTACGATAACGTGAAAAAGCGCGCGCAATTTGTGCTGTCCATACAGTTTACGAAAAACAACGTGGCGTACTCCTACTCGGACAAAGCAAGAGTGGAAGCTCTCGGGATGGAAGCGCAAGCGGTGTCGCGCGGATACGTCAACACCATGGGAGACCTCAAAGGCGTGGACGCTTGGGTGAACTTCACCGAATGCGAGCAAGGCGTGCTTTGCGAGATACGCTCCAAAAATCTGAATATCAACCAAATTGCCGTGGCGCACGGCGGAGGCGGACACCTCAAAGCAAGCGGAGCGACGCTCAAAGACAAACAAGAGGCATTGCAAGTGCTTGACGAGCTAGACGACCTCGTTGAAAACGGAGAAAGAATATGACGGACAATTTTGAAATCAAAAAACAAATACTCAACAAAATCAAGCAATACGACAGAATTATCATCACAAGGCACTTCCGCCCCGACGGCGACGCAATCGGCTCGACGAAAGGGCTTGCAAGGATGCTTAAACTCTCCTTCCCTCAAAAAGAAGTGTACGTGCTTAACGAGGACAGCTCCGATTACCTTGCGTTTTTGGGCTGCGAGGACGAACCTATCGACGACGAAAAATACGCCGACGCGCTTGTCATCGTGTGCGACACCGCAACCACCGACCGCATATCCAACAAGAAATACTCTCTTGGCAAGGAGCTTGTCAAAATCGATCACCATATCGACGTCAAGCCCTACGGAGATTTGAGCTGGGTTGAGGACGAACGCTCTTCCCTTTGCGAAATGATAGTTGATTTTTGGCTTACGTTCAAGGAAGAACTCACCCTCGACAAAGAAGGCGCAACCTGCATTTTCACGGGCATGGTGACGGACAGCGGCAGATTCAGATTCAGCTCGGTTGACGGCGACACCATGCGCAGAGCGGGCGCGTTGCTCGACCTCGGAATAAACACCGAATGGATATACGCAAACCTCAATCTCGACGACTTCAACGTGTTCAAGTTCGAATCATACGTCTACAAAAAGATGAAAGTCACCCAAAACGGCGTTGCCTACATCTACGTTGACAAGGCAATGCAAAAACGCTTTAAGCTCACCAACGAGCAAGCAAGCAACGTGGTGTCCTATCTTGACAGCATCAAAGGCGCAATCGTATGGCTTGCGTTTATACAAAACGCAGACGGCAACATTAGAGTGCGCTTGCGTTCGAGATTTACTACCATAAACGCGCTTGCCGAAAAGTACGGCGGCGGCGGACACGATATGGCGTGCGGGGCAACCGTGCACAGCAAAAAAGAAATGAAACAAATGATCGTCGATGCGGACGAAATCGTCAAAAACTACAAACACTACAATACGGGCTGGCTATGAAAATTCTCCTTACCAACGATGACGGAATACAATCCGAAGGCTTGATGATAGTCGCAAAATGGGCGAAAAAACTCGGTGACGTAACGGTTTCCGCCCCGAAATTAGAACAAAGCGGCAAAAGTCATTCCATTGATATCCACAATCCTTTCGAAGTGAAAAAAGTCAATTATTTGGACGGAGTACGCGCATTCAGTGTGGACAGCTCGCCTGCCGATTGCGTGCGTTTTGCAACGCTGGGGCTTCACGAAACCTACGACCTTGTCATATCCGGCATAAATAAAGGGCTTAATCTCGGCGAGGATATAATGTATTCCGCAACCAACGGCGCGATTTTCGAGGCTTGCACGAGAGGGCTCAAAGCACTTGCGCTGTCCACTCACGTACAAAGTTTCGACGACGCGCAAGCATGGCTTGACAGAATTTACGATTTCGTACAACGAAACAACCTCTTTGCCTATGGCAACATATACAACGTCAACGTCCCGAAGGACGCAAAATCGATATTGCTCACAAAGCAAGGCGGCGCATACTTCACCGACGATTTCTTCGATCTTGGCGACGGCACATGGCGACAAGAAGGGCATTGCATCCATCAAAACAATCACGATTTGACGATTGACAGCGACGCAACGATAGACGGCTACGTCAGCGTGACTCCCCTCACAATCGAGCGCACGAATTATAACGCCTACAATGCACTCAAAGACATCGTAAACAAATAGGGTTTGCATACCGCCAAACGGAAAACACCGTAAAAACGCAAAAATTACATCGGAATCACACAATAAAAGCCTCGCGATTTTGCGGGGCTTTTTGCATAAATAAAATCAAAATCTGATTGCGTTTACGTTGTCTTGAATGGAGTTTGTCGGATTCAACGCCTCTTCGATTGAGAATGCGGCGGAAGTGTCCGCTTTCTTTTTTGACTGCGCCTCTTGCAATTTCGTTTTGAGTTGTTCGGCGTTTTTGGACGTGGGTACGGCGTCCGATTGCGTTGCGCTTTGAACGCTCAATTGCTTGTTTGTAAGCCGCTCCGCTTCCCTTCTGAAATGCTCTTCCATCATATCATCGCTCACGCATTTGTTGAGAGAAAAATCCTGCGCCAAAAACTTTTTGAGTTCAAGCTCGACGGACACTGCGACGCTTTCGACGTTGAGGGCGTCTTTGTCGAAATGATATCTCTCTTTCATCTGCTCGTAGGCGTTTTCCCACTTGGCTCTGAAAAGGCGCAATCTGTCGAGCTCTTGCTTGTATCTGAGTTTGACGTCCTGAGAAAGTCTGTTCGCATTTTCGGTTGCGGTGACGAGAGCGAGTTTGATTTGTTCCTCTCTGCCTTTGAGCGTTTCGACTTGCAATTTGAGAGCGTCGTTTTCTTGCTTCAGCGCATTTATACGCTCGCGCTGTTCAAGTTGAAGCTCGTCGTTTTTGGCTTGTTCGAGAGCGATAAAACCGTCCACTGCCTCGCGATCGTAACCTTTTCTCGAAAGTGGGAATCTCAAAGTGCTTTTCTTTTTCATACACGCCTCCAAACACGTTTAGCATAAAAAGCATATCAAAAATATAATGCAAACGAGCAAAAACGTTTTGGTGAATTTTGTCGATTTTGTCGCAAAACAGGCACTTTATGTCTATAATTTTCAATCGTAAACTGCGATTTCAGATAAGACTTCTAATTTTCTAAAACAAAAAAACGAGGCGAAAACCGCCTCGATTTTTTGTGTTGAATTGTCATAAAACTTTGCTTAATGTGAAGCATTGAGCAGTTCTCTCTTCAAATCCCAAAGCTTTTGAGAAAGGTCAACCTTGTATTCTTGCGTGTTGACGACTCTTCTGTATTCGGGGAAGAAAGAGGCTATCGACTCGTCCTCTCTTGCGCAAATTTCTTGGAGCGAGGGCATATCGTAGACGAGTTTTCCGTCCTTGAAAATCGGCACCATAAGTTCTTTGAGTTCATAGTCGGTGAACGTCGTTTTCTTCCATGTCTGTTCGGGGTGGAAAACGGTGAGGGGCTTAGATGTGTCGAAAGTTTCGTCTTCGAGGCAAATCAAGTCCGCTTGCGCCATGCCGTCTTTGAAGATACGCACAATCTTTTTCACGCCGGGATTGGTGGTCTTTTCGTGGCTGTTGGACACTTTGATTTTGGGCACGAGTTTGCCGTCCTCTTCAAGCGCACACAGCTTGTACACACCGCCCAAAGAGGCGTTGTTGTAGCTTGTGATAAGTTTTGTGCCGATGCCGTAAACGTCGATTTTCGCTTCTTGCGAATTGAGTGCGAGAAGGATGTCTTCGTCAAGGTCGTTGGTTGCGAAAATAAGGCAATCGCTATGCCCCGCTTCGTCGAGCATAACCCTTGCTTTTCTGCTCAGATACGCAAGGTCGCCGCTGTCAAGGCGAATGCCTATCGGCTTGTGTCCTTCCGCTTTGAGTTTGTCGAAAACTTTGATTGCGTTGGGCACGCCGCTCTTCAATGTGTCGTAGGTGTCCACCAAAAGCAAGCAATTGTCGGGATAGATTTCGGCATACTTTTCAAACGCTTCCAACTCGGTGTCGAAGGACATAACCCAGCTGTGCGAATGAGTGCCCGTGACGGGGATGCCGAACAGCTTGCCGGCAACGACGTTTGATGTCGTTCTGCAACCGCCTATGCATGCCGCACGCGCGCCGTAAATGCCTGCGTCCGGGCCTTGCGCTCTGCGAAGTCCGAACTCGCTGATTTTGTTCTTCGTGCACTCTTTGAGACGAGCGGCTTTGGTTGCGATGAGCGTTTGATGATTGATAAAAGTCAACAGTGCGGTTTCAACGAGTTGCGCTTGCCAAAGGGGCGCGGACACCGTGAGAATAGGCTCGTAAGGAAACACCATCGTGCCCTCGGGCACTGCCTTTATGTCGCCCGTAAACTCAAACTTTTCGAGAGCTTTCAAAAAGTCGTCGTCGAAAATGCCGAGCGAGCGCAAATACGCTATATCGCTTTGGTCGAAATGAAGGTTGAGGATATAGTCTATGGCTTGTTCGAGCCCTGCCGCGATTGCGTAGGAATAGCCTCCGTTTCCGCGATAGAAAATATCGAACACCGCCCTTCTTTCATCGAGTTTGCAACGGCGATAACCGTTCATCATCGTGAGTTGATAAAGGTCGGTGAGAAGAGTAAGATTGTTGGTTTTCGTTCTTTCGGTCGTATAATCTTTTGTCATTTTATACTCCTATAAGCGTTTGGTCGTTAAAAATTATGCGCAATAAACGTCTTGCTTTTTCATTGCTTTAAATCTGCGCTTGTAGTCTTTGGGCACGTGATAGTAGGGCGTATTTTCAAAATCGAACACGATATAGTCGGGCTCGTTCTTTCTGATATAGCCGATTTTGAGCAAAAGTTCGGCAAAGAATTTGCTTGCTTTGTCGGAAGATTTTTGGCTTTCGCTTGCCGCCTTTTCAAAGAGTTTGCCCACAAACTTGTAGTTTTTCACTTCGTAATCGGTGAGGACTGCGTCCGTAGCTCCTGCTTGCGCCGCTTTTCTGACGTCGAGATATGCAAGGCGCGACGTCCTTGCAAGGATGTACAAAACGCCGATAATAAGTGCCAAAATCGCAACGATAAGGCATGCGGTTTTTGTGACGGGCACTGCGTCCATACGCAAAAATTCAAGCCAGAATCTGCCAATACAATACCAGAACAGATAGAAAATCATCAAAATACCGGGATACTTCTTTTGATAATTTCTCTTCCACATCT
>ERZ773235.1115-NODE-1115-length-29744-cov-30.705110_pt1 | contig 29744 bp, 45 predicted proteins | sample MGYA00580522_ERZ773235 | MGnify/ENA primary metagenome ERZ773235 (study PRJEB29015, sample SAMEA2737797) | human gut metagenome | biome: human gut; feature: human-associated habitat; material: faeces | place: China | collected 2012 ...
GTCAAGCGGTTAAGACATCGCCCTTTCACGGCGGTAACACGGGTTCGATTCCCGTTGGAGTCACTAGCTTTTGGCTGGCTGTAATCAGCTGAGGTAAATATGCCGATGTGGCTCAATTGGCAGAGCAGCTGATTTGTAATCAGCAGGTTATCGGTTCGAGTCCGATCATCGGCTTTTTCTTTTTTGGACCATTAGCTCAGTTGGTTAGAGCAACCGGCTCATAACCGGTCGGTCCTGGGTTCGAGTCCCCGATGGTCCACTTGTCACAAAAGCGTTTGTAAGATGTCTGGCCTAATGGCTCAGTTGGTTAGAGCGCCGCCCTGTCACGGCGGAGGTCGCGGGTTCGAGTCCCGCTTGGGTCGCTCATGAGAGCAAAATTGTTCTTATGATAATTTCATATGGGATCTTAGCTCAGCTGGGAGAGCATCTGCCTTACAAGCAGAGGGTCATAGGTTCGAGCCCTATAGGTCCCACTTCTGTAACAACTGTTACAGTAATGCCGGCGTGGCGGAACTGGCAGACGCGCAGGACTTAAAATCCTGTTGTGGTGACACAGTACCGGTTCGATTCCGGTCGCCGGCATTCATATCTAGGTACTTGACAAGAGTGCTATAATAGATATGTAAAAAAGAATATGTGTGCGTAGCTCAGCTGGATAGAGCACTTGGCTACGGACCAAGGTGTCGGGGGTTCGAATCCTCTCGCGCACGTAGGAAAGCCCGGAAGATGATCTTCCGGGTCTTTTTTTCCTCTATAGTATATATCTTTTGATTTATCTGAAAATCATATCGTAGAAATGCTTTATAAATCCCTCGATTGAAGCCCAAATTTAGCCACAATTACTATTGAAAATCATGCAAAAAGTGCGTAATATACAGAATTGGTGTCAAAAAGAGGACATCAGGATTGTGTATAAAAAGAGGAATGAGGATTAGAAATGCAAGAGGGAAAGAAACAGAGAATCGAATTTCTGGATTATCTCAAGGCAGTCTGTGTCATTATGGTAATCATTACGCACTATGGATGGGAGGATAAGACATCTCCTTTTTTTACGATGCTGATCAACATGGCAGTGCCGGTATTTATGATTGTGAGCGGTTATAATTTTGCAATGTCAAACCGCAAAAAAGCAGATGGAAATCTGGAGAAAATGTATGGCTGGAATATGATGAAACCAAAGCTGATCCGCTTTTTGCTGCCGTTTTTTGCCATTTGTCTGCTTGAGATTCTGCTGCTGGCAGCGCAGGATAAAAATATACCGTTGTTCCGTATTTTTGTGCTTGGCGCATACGGACCTGGAAGCTATTATGTACCGATCATGCTGCAGCTGCTTGTTATTTTTCCGTTGATTTATGTGATGATCGCATACAATGCTAAGCTTGGACTTGCTGTGGCAGCGCTCGCCAATCTCGCGTTTGAGGTGTGCGTCATCGTGTTTGATATGGATAAATATTATTACCGCCTGAGCATCGGAAGATATCTGCTCTTAATCGCGTTTGGCTGTTATCTGTATCTGCATCCGGAGCAGAGGGTAAAGCCGTATCAGATGTGGATGATGTTTCTGGCAGGACTGGCATATCTGATTGCAGTTTTCGGATTCGACAAGGATTTCGAGTTGTTTGGCTACTGGAAGACGACAGCGATGCCGGTTGCGTTCTATATTTTCCCGATCGTTATTTTATTGTTCCGGAAATTTTATCACTGTACGATTCCGGGATTTGCGGGGAGACTGCTCACACAGATTGGAAAAGCTTCCTATCATATCTTCCTGATTCAGATGGTATACTATCACTTTGAACTGGGCGGCGCGATCATGCAGACGGCATGGTATATTGCTGTCCCGTTTAACATTCTGGTTACGGTTCCGCTTGGCCTTGGATTCTATGAGTTGGACAACCAGTTTGTGAAAAAGCTGCGCGAGGTAAAGCATTACATCCGGGCGGTTGTATAGGGAACATATTTATTTGCGCACAGGTTGTGTCACGTGACACGGTCTGTGCGTTTTTTATGTAATAGGATTCTTTTTTCAGGAAATGCCGCGTTACATTTAGCGGTGAAAGTTGGACGCGCTGGCAGAAAGGCATTGCACAGAGCGGGAAAAGAGTATAGAATAAAAATGGAATTTTAGCATCGTATCATGGGATAAGTGAACGAGAGCAGGAGGAAAAAAATGAATAAGCAGAGCGAAAAGCCAAGGGGACTTTTGAGCGGGAAAACCGTACTCCTTTGTGTGACGGGAGGAATTGCCGCTTATAAGATGCCGAATGTAGCGCGCATGTTGAAGAAGCTTGGGTGCAACGTACATGTTCTGATGACGCAGAATGCCACGAATTTTATCACGGCGACAACGTTTGAGACGCTGACGGCGAACAAGTGTCTGATTGACACATTCGACCGGAATTTTGAGTTCTCGGTGGAGCATGTGGCGCTTGCGAAACAGGCGGATCTGGTGCTGATTGCACCGGCTACAGCAAACGTGATCGGCAAGATTGCGAACGGAATTGCAGACGACATGCTCACAACGACGGTGATGGCGTGTACCTGCAAGTGCCTGATCGCCCCGGCAATGAACCATAATATGTATCACAATCCGATCGTGCAGGACAATATCCGCAAGCTGGAGCATTACGGCTATGAGATAATTGAACCGGTGCGGGGGATGCTGGCGAACGGCGATACGGGAGACGGCAGGCTGCCGTCCGAGGAAGAGCTGGCCGGGTATGTCTTAAGAGAACTTGCTGCGCCAAAGGACATGGCAGGATTGAAGATTCTTGTCACCGCGGGTCCGACGCAGGAAGCGATTGACCCGGTGCGCTATATTACCAATCACTCCACAGGGAAGATGGGATATGCGATTGCGAGACGCGCCATGTACCGAGGGGCGGATGTGACACTTGTGACCGGACCGACAGCGTGCGAGCCGCCGCGGTTTGTGAATGTTGTTCCGGTTGTGACGGCGGCACAGATGTATGACGCGGTCATGAGCCGTGCAAAGGAGCAGGATATTATTGTCAAGGCGGCAGCGGTGGCGGATTACAGACCGGCATCTGTGGCGGAGGAGAAGATCAAGAAGTCCGATCGGGAAGCTTCGATCGAACTGGAACGCACACAGGATATACTGGCAGCTCTGGGGGCAGACAAAGGAAAGACGATACTGTGCGGGTTTTCCATGGAGACGGAGCACATGCTTGAGAATTCAAGAAAAAAGCTTCGCAAAAAGAATGTGGATCTGATCGCAGCCAATAATCTGAAGGTGGAAGGCGCCGGTTTCGGAACCGATACGAACGTGCTGACACTGATCACAGAGGACGGCGAGCGGGAACTGGCACGGATGAGTAAAGAGGAGGCAGCGGACGAGCTGCTTACGGAATTGTTAATAATAAGTAAAGGACGCGCGAAGGGGCAGTAGATACACGGTCATGTGCGCAGGCAGGGGACAGAGAGACGATGACGACAGTAAAGGTACAGAAGAACCAGATAATCGCCAAGCAGAAAGAAAAAGTAAAAAAATGGTATATCGTGCAGGAGGGTACTGTCATTCAGTGCAATTCCTACGCCAAGATTGTTCTTGGAAAAAATGCGGTGATTGGAATTTCTGAGGGCGACAGATATCTGTGTGATTATGTTGCGACCGAGGATTCCGTGCTGGCGGTGTTCAACTATGAATCGGCGGAGGATTTAAAAGAGGCGATTCACGGGCAGGAGAGCATGCGCAGTATTCTGCTTCGGGCAGCACTCGGACAGCGGCAGATGCTTCTTAGAACCTATGCCGGTTTTACCAATCTGGTAAGGCAGTTTCACTCCTTTGCCGAGAATGAGTACAGCCAGTATGAGAATCTCTGCGCACAGTACCATCTGGACGAGCAGAGTTTTACGCGCATGGACAATTTCAAGCCGTTGGAGATGGTGCACCGGGCGGAGAACTGGGAGATAGGCAACAGTGCCAGCCTGACCGGAAGTTATTTAGAGGAGTATGTGCATCTGATGCAGCGGGACGATAATCTCTGCATCGGGGCGATCATGGAAGCCAGTTATCAGACCAGGCGTGTGACGCAGGGAATCATTGAGATGGTGGAATATCTCCGCTACAATCAGGATATTCTTCTGGCGGAATCGAAAAACGATCTTTTTAACCTGTTCTTTGCCCTGGCGATTCAGGCGCAGAAGAAAAATTATGATGTAAAGCCGCTTTTAAATGAGATGGACCGGATTGCCGAGGTGATCAAAAAGCTTGGCATCTACAGCGGAAAGCTGGTCGACATGCGGATGGAAGAATACCGCGGATACCACTTCGAGACAGAAGGTGCAGCGTACGAGACGCCGCAGGCACAGGATGGCGAGGAGGAAGAACCGCAGGAAGAGCGCAGTGAAGACTGCCTGGTTCATATCCTGACCTATGCGGATACCGAGCAGAGCGTTATCGAGGAGATGCAGAAGCTTGTGCAGAAGTACCGGGATCTGCCGGATATGTTTTCCACGGACGCGCAGACGTTTGCAATCCGCAAGCGGATCACACAGATTTTCTACGATACTTACTTAAAAGCGTTTATGCATACCGTAAAGGGGGAAAAAGAGCTTACCCCGATTGTGGAAATGTTTTTGAATTTCGGATTTATGGATGTGCAGATGGCCGGCGAGGAGAATGCCAATATTCTGTTTGATCTCACGGAGCATCTGGATGTCTGCAAATCTGACCATGTATACACGATTTTTGAATGGCTGCGCAGTGTTTATGACGGAAGAAACGAGCCATCGAAAAATGAGTTCGATATGGATTATCCGGCATATCTTGCAGAGATGCGCAAGACCGGCAAGATTACGACAGAGCAGCAGAAGCATTTTATGTCCAACCGGGAGCTCAAAGTCAAGTTTGAGATTCAGAACATGTTCACGTCCGGAAACCGTGCGACCTATGGCAAGCTGTCCACGTTCTGCCCGATTTTAGGGGAGTATGATCTGATCAACTCCATTGAAAAGATGCTCGTGACGGCGCAGAAGCTGGACGAGTCACTGCACAAGATCCGCGACATCGATTTCTCCGCGTTCTATCGTGAAGTGCAGTTCTCGGATCCGGACAAGGGCATCAACCGCGAGATGATTATGAAGGAGATCATGCCGGACATCATTCTGATGCCGAATGCAGGAACACGCTCGATGATGTGGCAGGAGACAGCAGGTGTGCGAAGAGATACCTCGGCGCGTTTCCTGTTCCCGATTTTTACAGCGGTCGATATTGACGATATGATGGTCGATACAGTCGGAAGATACCGCTGGGAGATCTGCAGGAAGATTCAGGGTGTACACTGGAACGATATCCGTGAGAAGTCCCTGACGGCGGAGTATTGCGATTATCTGCAGTTCTACCGGAAGAACCGCGAACTTTCCACCGAGGCGAAGGAGAAGATCAAGAGTGCGCTCTTGCGTGGAAGAAATAATTACCGTGAGGTCTTCGTCAAGGATTACCAGAACTGGATGAAGTATGAGTCGAAGGGAAGCTACCGCCTCAATAAGATCGCAAGAGAGATCCTGATTACCTATTGCCCGTTCGCAAAGCCGATCCGGGAGGAGTTAAAGGGGAATCCGATGTATGAGAGCGCTCTGCACCGCCTCGATCTTTTGAACGCGAAGACCGTGCAGCGTATCCAGGGAGTCTATGACAAGTATCAGAAAGCCGGAGGCAGGATCACGCAGGAGCTTACCGACAATCTCGAATATTATGAACTGTGATAAGATATCAACTGTGATAAGATAGAAAAAGCCAGGTGCGATGCACTTGGCTTTTTCTGAGGGGAGTATAAATAATTAATAAGGGGTATAAAATGATATGTTTTACATATCACAGCATTAGTATAGAACATTCTTTTTGAAAAAGCAATGCAAAACCACAAAAGCCATGTATATTTTCCGGGGAACATCAGATACTAACCATGCAGTAAGCAAATAAAAAGATTCGGCACGAGCACGTGCCGGGATGGAGGGCAACATGGCAAAAAACGAAAGTACACAGAATTCGACTTCTAATTGCAGAGACGGTTATGAGAACAGCTACGAGAACAACGCGGGAAGCGGTTCCAACAGCGCAAAGAATAAGTCGACCAACAAGTCAACCAACAAGACATCCAACGTGTCCGGTTCCAACAAGACCTCTGACAAGTATCAGCAGTAGACTGGCACAGGCAGAGAAAAAGCGCATAGGATAGAATAAGATTGACAGAAACAGATTACAGAGAACCTCTTTGTAATCTGTTTTTGCGATTACAGGAGCATATGGCGGAAAAGGAGGATACGCGGGCATGACGTTTTATACGATACATCCAAGGGAATTGGAAGATATTATGAGAAGAAAGCACGGGATTCTGATTGATGTGCGGGAGGCGGATTCTTATCGGGAATACCATTATCCGAACGCCAGAAATCTTCCGTATGAAAAGATCGATCAGTGGATGCACCGTCTGCCGAAGAACAGACCGCTGGTGCTCTACTGCGATTATGGAAGCACCAGTCTTCTGGCGGCGAGAAAGCTCGGCAGGGAGGGGTATGAGGTATATACCGTGGTTGGCGGCATTGAGGCAATGCGAACAAGTGATTGACAGGGAAAATTAGAATGGATAATATATTATTAGGAAATTAGACATATGATACAGAGGAGAATACATGAAGACATATGAACTGGTGGTTCCATGTCATTTTGGACTGGAAGCGGTACTTAAGAGAGAAATCTATGATCTGGGATATGAGATCAGCCGGGTGGAGGATGGCAGAGTCTCATTTCAGGGGGATGCGGAAGCTGTCTGCCGTGCCAATATCTTTCTGCGCACGGCAGAACGCGTGCTGATCGAAGTGGGCAGATTCCGCGCAACGACCTTTGAGGAATTATTTCAGGGAATCAAGGCGCTTCCGTGGGAGGACTATATCCCTGTGAACGGAAAGTTCTGGGTAAAAAAGGCGTCTTCTATCAAGAGCAAGCTGTTTTCTCCGTCTGATATTCAGTCGATCGCGAAGAAGGCGATGGTGGAGCGCATGAAGCAGCACTATGATGTGGAATGGTTCGCGGAGGACGGGGCGCCGTATCCGGTGCGCATCTTTCTGCTGAAGGATGAGGTTATGGTGACGCTGGATACGTCCGGGGACTCCCTGCACAAGCGCGGATACCGCACATTGACGAGCAAGGCGCCTCTGACCGAGACGCTGGCAGCTTCCCTGTTGCTGTTGACGCCGTGGAGACCGGACCGGATTCTGGTGGATCCGTTCTGCGGCAGCGGTACGTTCCCGATTGAGGCGGCAATGATCGCTGCAGGTATTGCGCCCGGAATGAACCGTGAGTTCACGGCGGAGCAATGGACGAATCTGATTGACCGCAAGCTATGGTACGAGTGCGTAAAGGAAGCCGAGGAGATGATTCATACGGATGTGAAGGTCGACATACAGGGCTATGATATTGACGGGGACGTCATAAAGGCCGCCAGGGAGAATGCAAAACGCGCCGGCGTGGATCAACTGATTCATTTTCAGCAGCGCCCGGTGGCAGAACTCCACCACCCGAAGAAATACGGCTTTATCGTGACAAATCCGCCGTACGGTGAGCGCCTCGAGGATAAGTCGGATCTGCCGAAGCTGTATGGGGAGATCGGGGACGCATTCCGGGGACTCGATTCCTGGTCGATGTATCTGATTACGAGTTATGATGAAGCGGAGCGCTATATCGGCAGAAAAGCGGACAAGAACCGCAAGATCTACAATGGAATGCTTCGCACCTATTTTTACCAGTTTATGGGGCCGAAGCCACCAAGGCGGAGTGTAAGGGATACCGCCGGAGGGGATGAATGAAATATTCAAAAAGATATATCGTGTTTGGCGTGCTGGTAGCCGCCATGCTGATTTTTAAATTAGAACCGGGGGCATCGGGGAGCGGAACGGTGGAAAATTTCCGCGGAGCCAATCTGCAGGCGGCAACCTGGAACCCGTTGATCGCATCCAGCGTAAATGATAATCTGTTGTCGCTGGTGATCGATAACAAGGAATACACCAACGAGAACCATACGTTTTATATGGATGACCAGCTGAATATCATGGTTCCGGTGAACATTCTGCGCGATGCACTCAACTGCAGCGCGCATGTGTATGACGGAAAGCGGCTCCTTGTGGAGAAGCATGCGAATGAGGTGGAGTTTTCACTGGGCGCCTCGGAGGCGAAGGTCAACGGAACCCGTGAGGCGATCGTGTCGCCCTTTATCTGTAAAGATGATACCTACTATGTAAGCCTGAATGATCTGGCGAATTATCTGGATTATTCCTATTCCTGGGATATACAGGAGAATCAGGCATCGGCGATGGATACGTCGGACAGTGCGACAATCATACCGACCCGCTATGATCTGAGGGAGAAGGGACGGGCGGCAGCAGTGCGCAATCAGGGAACTTTCGGCACCTGCTGGGCGTTTGCCGCGCTGGGGGCACTGGAGTCGTCGCTGCTGCCGGAAGAGAAACTGCAGTTTTCGGTCGACCATATGACGATGAACAACGGATTTACACTGACGCAGGATGACGGTGGGGAATATACCATGGGAATGGCTTATCTGGCGGCATGGGAAGGACCTGTATACGAAGCGGATGACCCTTACGGGGACAATAAAACGAATCCGGATCTTACAGCGGTCAGGCATGTGCAGGAAATGCAGATCATCGACGGAAAAGATTATGAGAAGATCAAGGAGTCGGTCTTTTTATACGGCGGAGTGCAGACATCGATCTATAACGGGCTGCGCAGCTCGCAGTCAAAGTCTCCGTATTACAATCAGAAGACAAATTCCTACTGCTATATCGGTACGGAGAAGCCGAATCACGACGTTGTGATTATCGGCTGGGACGACAGTTATTCCAAGGAGAATTTTAATGTGGATCTCGAGGGAGACGGCGCATTTATCTGCCAGAACAGCTGGGGAGATACGTTCGGCGAGGACGGGGTGTTTTACATATCGTATTATGATACGAATATAGGCACCCACAACGTTGTGTATACAAAGATCGAAGAGCCGGGCAACTATGACCATATCTATCAGAGCGATCTGTGCGGCTGGGTCGGACAGCTTGGATACAATAAGGACAGCGCCTACGGCGCTAATGTCTACACGACGTCACAGGAAGAAGAACTGGTGGCGGCAGGTTTTTATGCGACAGGAAAAGACTCCCAGTACGAGTTGTATGTTGTACGGAATTTTGAAAATGCAGATTCGCTGACACAGCGGATTCCGGTGGCGTCCGGCAAGCTCTCCAACGCGGGCTATTATACGGTTGATTTTAACCAGGCAATTTCACTGGATGCGGGGGAGCGTTATGCGATTGTGCTTCACATGATCACGCCGGGGTCGGTGCATCCGATGGCAATCGAATACGCTGCCGACGAGGCGACCGCGGATGTGATTCTGGACGATGGCGAGAGTTATATCAGTACCAACGGCGCCAGATGGGACAGCGTGGATACGGTGGAGGAATGTAATCTCTGTATTAAAGCATTCAGTAAGAATCGATAAAGGAATATACGGTTATGGAAGAAAAAGCATTGAGACTGTCGGCTGTCTTTCTCATGATTTTGACAGCGGTATCTTTTGTGCTTCTGCCGAAGCTTCCGGCGCTTCACACGTGGGAGGTGGAGGCGAGAGAGGAACGCATTGCCGAGGAGGAGTTCGCCCAGAGTCAGGTCACGATGCAGAACTTAAAGATCAAAGAGCAGAATGAAGCGGCGGGGGCGAAGGGAGAACTGAGTATCCGCCTGCCGGAGGGCGTGACCGGGGATCAGATTGCTGTCAGCAACGATTATGTGACCCAGACCATCCGGGTGGAAATCCCGCAGGCGGACCGCACTTATTTTGACAGCTACCCGGTTCTGGGGAACAGCGACTATATTGACGGTCTCTCCTACACCAGGCAGGGGGAGACGGGCGTGATAGAGGTCACGACCAACAAGGTATATGAACTGCAGACGGAATATGACACGCAGAATTTTTATTTTAATTTTTTGACACCTCATGAAGTCTATGATAAAGTAGTCGTAATCGATGCGGGGCACGGAGGAAGAGCCGTCGGTGCGAACAAGCAGGGAATCAATGAGAAGGACATTGACCTGGCGATCGTGCTGAAGCTGAAAGAGATTTTTGACAACAGCGATCAGAACATCGGCGTGTATTACACCAGGACGGATGACAGCAATCCGACGTTCGACCAGAGAGTGCAGCTTGCCAACAAGTCGGACGCGGATCTTTTCATCAGTATACATAATAACTCGACGAGAAGCGGACGCATGTCGGGTACCAGCGGTACACAGGTGATGTACGACGAGACGTCGGAGGCGAGCCGTCAGTTCGCGCAGATCTGTCTGGAGGAAGTTACAGGCAGGATCGGGAGCCGTGACAAAGGACTGGTGGAGGGCGACAGTATTTATATCATTAGAACCAGTGAGGTGCCGGTTGCGCTGATTGAAGTCGGATTTATGACGAACAAAGATGAACTGGAAAAACTGAATTCCGATGCATATCAGAGGGAGACGGCGGAGGGTGTCTATCAGGCAGTGCTTCGCGCATTTGAAGAAGGATACTAAAAAGAGGACAAAGCCATGAGAATAATTTTTGCCACCGGCAATGCCGGAAAAATGAGAGAAATCCGCGAGATTATGGCGGATATGGATATGGAGATCTGTTCCATGAAGGAAGCAGGCATTTCCCTGGATATTGAGGAGAACGGCACGACGTTCGAGGAGAATGCGCAGATCAAGGCGAAGGCAGTAGCTGCCTGTACGAAGGATATTGTGCTGGCCGATGATTCCGGTCTGGAGGTAGACTATTTAAACAAGGAGCCGGGCGTATATTCGGCGCGGTATCTGGGCGAGGATACTTCCTACGATATTAAGAATCAGGCGATTCTCGACCGTTTGAAGGGCGTGCCGAAGGAGCAGCGCACGGCGCGGTTTGTCTGTGCGATTGCAGCAGTGCTTCCGGACGGGAAGACACTTGTGACACGGGAGACGATCGAGGGATATATCGGGGAATGTCCGGCAGGGGAGAACGGATTTGGATATGATCCGATCTTCTATGTGGATGAGTATCACTGCTCGACGGCGGAGCTGACAGAAGAGCAGAAGAATGAGATCAGCCACAGAGGAAAAGCGCTTCGTTCCATGAAGAAGCTGTTGCACGAGTACGGGTTTTAGCCTATGAAAATACTGGTTGTAAGTGATACGCACAGGAAACTTGAAAATTTAAAAGTTATCTTAGAGCGTGAGCAGCCGATGGATCTTCTGATCCATCTGGGTGACGCGGAGGGAGACGAGGACAGTATTGCGGAGATGGCGGGATGCCGGCTGGAGATCGTTGCGGGCAACAATGACTTTTTTTCCAATCTTCCACGGGAAAAAGAACTTCGCATCGGCAGCTACCGTGTATTGATCACGCATGGACATTATTACTATGTCAGTGCGGGGATCGCCGATATTGAGCGGGAAGCGGCGGCACAGGGCTATGATATTGTGATGTTCGGACACACGCACAGGCCTGTGATCGATTACACAAGGGATGTGATTGCGCTCAATCCGGGCAGTCTTTCCTATCCGAGGCAGGAGGGGAGAAGACCGTCCTACATTGTGATGGATCTGGACAAAAACGGAAAGGCAAATTTCGAAATAAAATATTTATAAAAAAGTGTTGACTTTTCAGAAGCTGTCCTATATAATAATCCTTGCGTCACGAAAAGGACAGCTCAGTGGCCGGAAGAGTGCGCAAGCGATAAAATCCTTCGGGGTGTGGCTCAGCTTGGCTAGAGCGCCTGGTTTGGGACCAGGAGGTCGCAGGTTCGAATCCTGTCACCCCGACTACATGCGGGTGTAGTTCAATGGTAGAACACCAGCCTTCCAAGCTGGATACGTGGGTTCGATTCCCATCACCCGCTTTAAATCTGCACTGACAGGTTTATACAAGATCATATGTGTTCGTAGCTCAGCTGGATAGAGCAACGGCCTTCTAAGCCGTGGGTCGGGGGTTCGAATCCCTTCGAGCACATTTTATGGTGGGTATAGCGCAGTTGGTTAGCGCGCCAGATTGTGGCTCTGGAGGCCCAGGGTTCGAATCCCTGTATCCACCTTAGTTGCGATAGGTGCAACGATTATTTGTTGGGCTATCGCCAAGCGGTAAGGCACTGGATTTTGATTCCAGCATTCGCAGGTTCGAATCCTGCTAGCCCAGCTTGCTTTTGTTGTAATCTGATATAGGGGATACTAGCTCAGTTGGTAGAGCACCTGACTTTTAATCAGGTTGTCGGGGGTTCGAATCCCCCGTGTCTCACTAAGGAATGGAGAGCGGAAGACCAGTAAATTCAAGGTTTTTCGCTCTTTTTATGCGATTTTTGAGGTAAGGAAAAGTAAGCAGAAGTAGATAGTTTTTAATGTCCGCAACGCGTCCGCAAGGGGTATTTTGACCGCAATGTCCGCATCGTGTCCGCAAAATCAGATCGCCAGAATATCATTCACGACCGCCGCGGCATCTTCTTTCTCGTCCATGATGTGGTTGTAGACGTCCAGCACCATCTTTTCGGTGTCGCCCATCAGCTGTGCGATTTTTTTTATGCTGATGGCAGGCACCTGATAGCAGAGGTTTGTGCAGTAGTTGTGCCGGAAGATGTGGGCGGTCAGATCTGATATGACCGGGAACGCATCTGTGCCACCGGCGGCATGGTTCATTTTTCTCACGATTGACTGCCACATTTTGACATACGCTGAATGTGTCATGATGGATCCGTCACGACAGGTAAAAAGATAGGTGCCCGGCAGAGCAGACAAATACTCTTTTAAGTATGCGGCGGTGGTGTCCGGTACCGGTACGGTGCGGAAGCCATTGTTGCTTTTTGGCATGGGCTTTATTTCGGACGCGTTATTCGGGAAAATAAGCGCTTTTGTGATTGATACGGACATTTTCCCACTCTCCGTCTTAAAATCGAATTTTGACAGCGCCAGCGCTTCTCCACGGCGTAATCCGCACGAATATATAATATAAACAAAAGCTTTTTCACGGGCGGTAAAGGACGCCTTTGGAATGGCAGCTTTTTCTACCTGTGTGAGAGGACGCTTTTCTTTTTTTACATAACATGGCAGATTGATGTCTGCACAGATCTTATCATACATCCCAACGCCGATATAATTATCGGCTACAGCCATTTTCATAATCTGCTTAAAAGTGATCTCTATTTGCTGACAGGTGCGCGGCTTATCCAGTGCATTGTTGATTGCGAGCTGGAAGTGGCTGTTTCGGATATCTGACAGGCGTACACCCTCCAAAAAGGATAGATGCGTTTCTATTATATTCTCATACATTTTCCGGGTGTTCATTTCGCGTGCAGCTTTTTTGGTCTTAAGCCAGCTCCGGGCGTATTCTAAAAAGGTTACATCAGTATTCTGGACATACTGACCGTTCTCCACCTCACTTTTGAGTTGGTTGACCTGCCGCTCCAGATCTGCGCTGGATTTGCGTGATACAAGCCGTTTCCGGTGCTTGCTTCCGTCAACATTGTATGTTCCGTCCCAGATCTTGGTTTCATACTCTCCGCGAGAGTTTTTCGTGTACTTTGCTTTTGCCATATGTACCATCCTTTCTTCTAACCCCCTCGAAATCGAGGAGTTTTTGGGTATAAAAATAACAGCCAGCATGGAACGTGTGTTCCGCTTGCACTTGGCTGCTCCGAATGATACAATATGCTTGTCTAGGGCTCTGGTATCATCTGGAGCATAACCGTCCTGCTTTAGAGTGGGGCGGTTTTTATTTATTTCTCTAAATATCTCTTTGCTACAGTAATAAGCTTGTTTTTGTAAGAATAAATATCGTTCAGAGAGTCAATATAAATACGCTCAAAGTTCTTATTCTCATCAGGAATAAGCAATTGCTTGTTCTTTGTGTCGAGATTAATCCTACAAAGTGGCTTGCGGTTATTGTCCTGATATAAGATTCCAAAGTAGCTTTCAGTATCGCGGTATACAACATCTTCTATTGGAATTGTACCAGCTAGAATACCGCGAACAATGTAGAAAGCTTCCATTTCTTCCTCTGTTGTAACTATTTTGCTTTTTTGCTCATCTAAAATAGGTGTGTCATTTGGTTGTTCATCTGCTTCCGGTGTAAGAGCGGATGATATCTTTTGGTTAACGATATCATTGACAAATCCGGTAAATGACTTTTTGACGATTGATTTAAACTTATCGATGACTTTTTGATTCTTCTGGCCGTCATAAACATTAGAAAGTATGTATCGAACAAATTCATCGCTTGGATCATCTAAGTCTTTTGCAAGAAGCCCTTTTATCAATGAAGAGTACTTAAGGTCGGATGCTGTACTGAAAATATTATCCTTATCAAACACTTCTTTTGAAAATTTCTTTAGTTCGTTTATCTGAGCATCTTTCAGATCATTCAAATTGATTTCGAGGAATGGAGCAAGGTCCATTTTATTTGCCTCGTCTAAGTCAGTAAAGAATTGGTATATTAATCCATTTGTTAAAATTCCGAACTTCGCAGGGGAAGTTCCAAAATATCGGAATAACTGTGAACCATGTTTTGACAAAGATTCGCCACACCATTTGCATTCAATGAGAATTTCTGGATTTCCATTGATGAGAATGGCATAATCAACTTTTTCCCCTTTTTTTACTCCAACATCCGCAGTGTATTCAGGACAAAATTCTCCCGGGTTAAAAACGTCATACCCTAGAAGTTGAAAAAACGGAATAATCATTGACATTTTAGTTGCTTCTTCAGTGGAAATATTTTCTTTGAGAGGAATAACTCTCTCTGCAAACTGTTTTAAATCTTCAGTGAAGCCCATAACATATACCTTCTTTCTTTTGTAATAACAAAATCATAACACACGTTTGTAGAATATTAAAGACTCATATAAGACTTTAAACGCAAATCTATAAGTGATTTTTCATAACCTAATAATCGTGATAGCTGTTCAGTAGTCATATTGTGGTTCTCCAAAATAATTTCGTCCGGAATCAGAAGCTCGGCAGCAAATGTATTAGCTTCGATTTCGGGCTTGTTTGTGTTGAAGCAAGTACGAGTGTCCATGTATACTGAATTTTCTCCTTGATGCATGAGCATATGCCCTAATTCATGTGCACACACAAAGGTTTTTTCGTTATCTGGCAAATTTTCATCAATATAAATAAGATGATTTCTCTGAAAGTATTGATAAAATCCACGAACATCGACGAGCGGAGCATATATCAGTATTGCGTTTCTTTCGTTGATGATTTCAAAAGGATTTCGTGTGTGATGTTTTTTAACAATAGATTCTGCCAAACTATGTATGTTCATTAAAATCACTGTTCCTCTTTATATTTCTTAGGTGTATAAAGTTCCTTATTTTTCTTTTTTGCCATTTCCATACCTATTTGCATTGCAGAGAGTATGGAGTCAATCGATTCTTGGCTTGCAGGTTTTCCCTCGAACATAAGCCCTGGCTGCTTTAAAAGTTGCTCTGTATTCGCAAGGATAGTCTTAATATCTTTTTCGTCTTTAGGCTTAAGCTGTGGCTCTTTAGGCTCTGAATCTTCTTTTCCAGTCATCAAATAAATTAAAGAAATGCCAAAATAATCTGCAATTTTTTGGAGTTTGTCGGGCTTTGGAGTGCTTTTACCTCTTTTCCAGTCACTTAAAGTAGATTGAGAAACTCCAGTTTCTTTACTTACTTTATACGGTGTTGTTCCGTATTTTTGTAGTAATTCAACAAAAATCTCATACATAATCTGTTCACCTTTCATAAAGATAAGCAATACTAAAGAAATCCGATAAAAAGCATTGACAATAACGGATAGCCGTAGTATAGTATGAGCATACACAAGAAAACCGTTGTAACGGTTAGTGTATATGCTACGGGAATATGTTGCTTTGTCTGATAATCGAAGTATATCACATTTCCGTAGCAAACACAATAATATTAATACGGAAAGGCGGTGCAAAATTGTACAAAAAATTTGCAGAATTGTTGGCGAAACATCACAAAACTGCTTATCAAGTAGCAAAAGACACTGGTATTGCGCAATCGGTGTTATCCGATTGGAAAACCGGTCGTAGCAAGCCGAAAGCTGATAAACTCAAGATTCTCGCAGAGTATTTCGGCGTGACCATTGACTACTTCTATGAAGATACCACGGTATCTGTCCAATAATTTGGACAGCAAAACGGAGAGAGGAGGGTGAGGAGTGAAATTATTTAAGAAAAAAGAAGTGTCGGTGGTGCATCCGAATACTTTTCTTGTACCAGACGAACCACCAAAGCAGGGTTTTGATGAATTTAAATCCATTTTATCTGACTGGGTTGTAGTTCGATTTGCTGCACCCTGCCACGCGTGGAATGAAATTGCAGAATCAAAGGAGTGGAAAGATTTCGTAAATCTTCTGGAGAAATATCAAAAAGAATATACCCAGAAGATGGACAGCAAATAAGAAGGGAGTGAGAAGAATGAAAAGAAAATCTGAAAGAGAACTCCTCCGTCAGCAGATGGAGCTACTGATAGAGGAGTCAAAAAATTGTGTGTCTGGTGAATTATCCCAAAATTCACAAGCAGTAGCCAAGATAAGTAAGGAGTTATTTAAGTACAGTTGTTCCAGTTTTATACTTTTTTGCTTCTTGGGTTATCTCGTTAAGAACTTTGCGGTATTGCTCATAAAGTTCTGCAGGCGATAAGGATTTTATATCTTGGTTTTGAAGATACAAAATGGCTAATTGATTGTAAATATCAGACATAAGCATATCTCCTTTCATAATACTCGGACGCGGCAACGTCCTGTAAGGAGATCGTACCACAAGTGAAGAATAGAAGAAAGGGGATGAAAAAAGAGTGAGTGAAGCAGAGCAGCTTGAGAAACTGTGTCAGCCGGTAGTGGACTGGTTGAAAAAGAATCATGATCCGCATACTGAGGTGCGCATATCCGCGGAGCATATTGAATTGGTGGAGAGTGTGATCGGGATTCCAGTAGAGAGGTAGGTGATTACATGAATTATCCAAAACCTGTAATGAGAGCAACAGAACTTGAAAGAATGGGATTCCCGCGGGATTATCTGCTTTATGCCTACCGCAGAAAAGGACAGAGTTACGCATGGAAAGCGACTCCCAAAAAAAACAGTCCGATATTGTTTGACACGGTAGCATTTGAAAAGTGGCGACTTGGAACGACGGGAGCAGGGAGATGAGAATGTTGAAAAGGATAGGCAAGATCATTACGGCGGTCGGCGTGGTCACGGCCCTGCTTGCAGGATGCTGTCTGGATTCGCAGGATGTATACGGCTACCTTGCGGGAGCGTTGTGTATCATCGGCGGCTTTCTGGGCGGCGTGGGCTATGCGATCTGCATGCTGGCGGAGCGGCGGCGCACGGAGGTTGTGATCGAGATGGACAAGCCGGATATTGTGTGGATCGAGATTGAGGAGGTGGGAAAGTGACGGAACAGGAAAAACAGGAGATTGTTTCTGAGGTTGAAAAGCAGATTTTAGAAAAGATGAAAGGAACGGTTATTCGCGAAGATACACAGTCAGTTTTGAAGAAGCCACGTTCAAAATGGTTTACGAGCGCATCTTGCAATACGGAATCTATTATGTACAAGCTTTTTGGCACGTATGTTTATTGGAGCGTTTGGGATATGATCCGCAAGCTCACATGTTATATATGCGGAACCAGTTATGTGAGAAATCTTTCGGGAAATGAGATGGCGGATGAAGTGGCGGAAAAACTGTGTCAGTTTGTATACGACCTAAGAACGGAGTATCTGGAACATGAGACAAAAAAATAGCACCCTGACTGTTTTGGCGAACGCAGGTGCTATTTCAACAGGGATTTAGAAAAATCCTTTTGATGTATTTTAGCATGAAAGAGAGGAAAAAGCAAATGGATTGCAGCGTAGAAATGAAATTACAGGCAATTGACAGGATGATTGCTATGCGAGAACAGTTAGCTGCCATGCAGAGTAACCTTACGATGGATACTGGGCTTAATTCTGATGGTAAAATCTTGGTTTACCGATCAGAAGACTTACAGGAATTATCAAAAGCGATCGGAAACAAAATGTATGAAACCGGATATGTATCGGATAGCAGTTGGGTAGAAGTTGCTCTTGAATATAAGGGAGTCGTGTTTAACACGTATCTTCCCCCGAATAAGTACAAGGCATATAAGGATGGGGATGAAAGTGGTGGCAAAAATGATTGAGTGTGTACCGGACAATGCGGACCTGGTTGAGCAGCAGGAAGCGGAACAGGCGAGAATTCATCGTTTGCATGAGCGGCTGGCCAGAGAAGAAAGAATGGCAGAGATGCGCTTGGATGAAGAAATGTATGAAAAATGGGAAAACGAAAGGTGGTAAATATGAATTTATTTGAAATTGAAAATGAGATCATGAATTGCTGGGATCAGGAGACGGGGGAAATCTTCGATTCAAAAAAAATGGATCAGCTGGAAATGGAACGCGATACGAAGATTGAGAATATCGCTCTCTATATTAAGAATCTGACAGCGGATGCGGAGGCATTGAAGGCAGAAAAGCAGTCATTTGCGGAGAGGCAGAAAGCGGCAGAGAACAAGGCTGAAGCGCTTAAGAGATACCTCGCATCCTATCTTGCCGGACAGAAGTTCTCGACGCCAAGAGTGGCAATTTCATTCAGAAAGACGTCAAGCGTCAATGTTACGGATATGTCATTGCTTCCGAGTGAATACCTTAAGTTCGCAGATCCGACGCCGGACAAGACAGCTATTAAAAACGCAATCAAAGCGGGGACGGCTGTTGCTGGAGCAGAGATTGTAGATGGACAGAGCATGTCAATTAAATGAGCAGAAATGATAATGGGACTGCCATTCTGGACAGTCAGATAGGAGGAAAAATAAAGCATGGAGATTGTAGTTAAGACAAAGAAAAAGAAGTCGCGTATTGCCAGAGACAAAGGAAAGGGTGGCGGCATTATCAGAATTGATGATGAAACCTGCGACATCCTGGAGGGCATTGCTGACAAATTAGAATCAGAGATCAGCATAAAGGAACTTGCTTCGACACTCATAAAATCAGCAGCAAACAATGCAATCATTAAGGAAGAGGAGGAAGAAGAGTAATGGCGATCCCGGTACTTATTATTGGAAAATCCGGTATGGGCAAGAGCGCAAGCCTTAGAAATTGCGCAGGTAATTCGGATTGGAACCTTATAAGGGTTTTAAATAAACCGCTTCCATTCAAGGGAAAGATTGATGGATGGAGTACGGACAATTATCAAACGGTGATGAAGTGTCTGAGCGCATCCAAGGCAAGAAACATCGTTATTGATGATGCAGGATATCTGATCACAAATATGTTCATGAGTAAGCATAGTGCTGCAGGGGGTGGAAATGGAGTTTTCACTTTATACAATCAGATTGGGGATCATTTCTGGAATTTAATCCAGTTCATCATCGAAAAGGTTCCGGCAGATAAAATCGTGTACGTTATCATGCATGAGGAATCAAACGAACTTGGAGAGATCAAGCCGAAGACTATCGGAAAGTTGTTGGATGAAAAGGTGTGTATCGAGGGTATGTTTACGATCGTGCTTCGGTGCATTGTGGAATCCAACAAGCATTTGTTTGCCACACAGGCGGCAGACGGAGCAGTCAGCAAGTCACCAATCGGCATGTTTGAAGATACGGTTATTGATAACGACATGCTGTTAGTTGAAAAAGCAATCAGAGATTATTACGAAATTGGAGGTAACGAAGATGCAGAAACCAAATAATTACGATGAAACACAGGCAGGCGGAGAGTTCACCCCGGTAGAGCTTGGCGGCCATAAGCTGGTCATTAAGCAGGTAACTGAGACGAAATCAAAAAGCGGGAAAGATATGATCGTTGTGTTTTTCGATTTTGCGCCGGATGATGTGCAGCCAGGATATTTTACGGAGCAGTTCAAGAATGACATTCGCCCGGATAAGAAATGGCCGAACCAGGCAACGCAGTATATTTTGACAGAAGATCCGGAAGGAAAATGCAACCGGTCCTTTAAGACTTTTACTACATGCGTTGAGCACAGCAATACTGGATTTGCAACGCAGTGGGGAGATAACTTCGGGGCGCAGTTTAAAAATAAAAAGATCGGCGGTGTGTTCGGAGAACAGAAAGATTTCTATGACGGGAAAGAGAGAAATAAGCGTGTTCTCCGGTGGTTCGTATCACTTGACAGAGTGGAGAATGCGGGTGTTCCGGATCCGACGGAGACAAAGGCTTACAAGGAGTACAAGAGCAGCAGCCAGAGTTTTTATGACAATGCGCCCAAGGATGCGGATGGCTTCATGAACATTCCGGATGGAATTGATGAAGAACTTCCATTCAATTAAGGCAGGTGTGGCGTGTGCAGATACAGGTAGATACCAGAGAACATAAAGCTGAATGGGAGCGCATTCAGAAGCAGTTTGATGATATGGGAATCAAATATTTCCGGTCAAAAATGTACGTTGGAGATTATCAGTCCTTGGACAACCCAAGGCTGGTGATCGACCGTAAGAAAAATCTGCAGGAACTGTGCGGAAACGTCTGCCAGCAGCACGAACGTTTTAAGGCAGAGCTGATCCGGGCACTGCAGCAGAATATTAAGATTGTGATTCTGGTGGAGCACGGAGAGGATGTTAAAACGCTGGAGGATGTTTGGTTCTGGGAAAATCCCAGAAAGCATGAGATTCGCTGGAGAATGGTGAACGGGAAACGGGTGCGGACAGTACAATCAGAAAAGGCAGTGGATGGTTCGCAACTATACAGAAGCCTAAAAACGATAAAGGACAGATATAATGTGGACTTTGTTTTTTGCACCAAGGAGCAGACCGGACAGAAGATTGTGGAGATTCTAAACAATGACAGTTGAGGAGATTAAAAGCCAATACACTATGCGGAACGTGGTAGAGCAGTATGGTTTTCAACCAAACAGGGCGGGATTTATTCCCTGCCCGTTTCACACCGGCGATCATACGGCCAGCATGAAGATATATAAGGATTCATATAACTGTTTTGGATGTGGCGCCAATGGAGATATTTTTTCATTCATTCAGGGCATGGAACATTGCGATTTTAAGGCAGCTTTTTACAGTCTTGGAGGAACTTATGAAAAGCCGACGAAAGCGTCTGAAATAGCCCTCTATCACGCGCAGAAAGCGAAAGAAAAAAGGCAGCGCGAGCAAGTAAGACTAAAGGAAGAATTTCGGGAAAATAACAAATGGATCGGAATATATGTGACGGCATTAAAAATGTTGGAACCGTTTTCCGATCTATGGTGTTTTTGCCAGAACAGGCTTGTGATCTGTTTGTATCACGATGAAGAAATACAAAAACGGCTAGAAGGGAGTGGCAAGGATTGAAATTACTGAAAGAGTATGATGCCGAATCTATTCTGTCAGAGGAAGTGTTTACTGAAATATTTAATGAGCCAGATGAGATTCAAAAGGCAAGAATGCTCTTATCATTTCAGGAACGAGCAGAACAGCTAGACAAAGAGCATAAGGGTACGCTTAGAAAATTTAACACCATGCTCAAGGCATACAAAAAAACATTTAAGGAGATTGAGTCATCCAAGAAAAGCCATCCGCAGCAGCTGGCCGATAATTATACGCACTTCGATTATTTTGAAGATGGGCACGAATTGTACTCCGGATCCTGGATTGCAGACGATGACGGTGTGCGGACCTTTAACATGTTTGGAGAAGTGCTTGCCTGCTATCATCCGATCCTTCCGGTGAAAAGACTTAAAAATCTGGAAACCGGAGAGGAGCAGATCGAGATTGCATACAAGCGTAACGGACGCTGGTACACCAAGAAATTTCCAAAGACCGTTATTACATCAGCGAGCCGGATCGTACAGTTATCGGGGGTAGGAATCTCGGTAACAAGTGAGAACGCAAAGAATCTGGTCCGGTACATGTCAGACATCGAAAACATGAACGATTCACTGATCGAGGTGCAGAATTCTACCAGTAAGCTGGGATGGAACGGGAATGATTTTATTCCGTATGACCAGAACATTGTGTTTGACGGAGATAATCGATTCAAAAGTCTGTTTGATGCAGTGCATGAGCGTGGCAATGAAGAAGCATGGTATGAGCATGTGAAAGAACTTCGTCGGACGGGAAAAACAGAAATTAAGTTTATGCTTGCAGCATCCTTTGCATCTGTTCTGATAGAGCCGCTTGGAGGGCTTCCGTTCTTTGTTGATCTGTGGGGAGAGACCGAGGGCGGTAAATCTGTCAGTCTGATGCTCGCGGCATCTGTCTGGGCGAACCCGGACGAATCGCAGTACATAGGAGATTTCAAGACAACGGATGTGGCCCTGGAAGCAAAAGCGGATATGCTCAATCATCTTCCGATGATGCTTGATGATACCAGTAAAACTTCTGCCAGAATTAGGGATAACTTTGAGGGAATTGTGTATGATCTGTGTTCTGGCAAAGGTAAGAGCCGTAGCAATAAAGATCTTGGAATCAACCGTGAGAACCGGTGGAAGAACTGCATCATAACAAATGGCGAACGTCCCCTGAACAGCTACGTCAGCCAGGGAGGAGCGATTAACCGTATTCTGGAACTGGAATGTTCGCAGAAGATCTATGAGGACCCACAGCGTACGGCAGAGATCCTCAAGAAAAATTATGGGTTTGCGGGCAGAGCGTTTGTGGATGTTATCAAGGATATGGATGTAAAAGAGCTTAAGGATATGCAGAGAATGTTCATGGACAAGCTGATTGATTCAGATAAAATGCAGAAACAGGCAATGTCATTGAGCATCATTCTCACAGCGGATAAAATCGCCACAGAGAGCATTTTTAAGGATGGGGTATCAATATCCCTGGATGAAGCAAAAGAAACGCTTACGGACTATTCTGACGTGTCAGACAACCAGCGTTGCTATGAATATATTCTCGGTATGATCGCAATGAACCAGACAAGGTTTGATATTGCGACAGCCTGCGAGAAATGGGGCATTCTGGAGAATGGATATGCAGTGATCTACAATCCGGCGTTTGACAGGATCTGTGAGAGCGGGGGATTTTCCAGAAAAGCGTTTCTGTCATGGGCAGACCGGCACGGCAAGATACAGACTCAGGCAGGGCAGTATACAAAGCAGAAGAAGATCGAGGGAAAGAATTTCCGGTGTGTGTTTTTAAAGCTGGACGATGGAATTGAGGTTGATAAGGATGGCTTCATGCAGATATCAGAGGATGAGCAAGAAGAATTGCCGTTCAAGTAGAACAAATTACAGACGTGAGGTAGCAAGTAACATAGGTAACATGCGATTTTCACTTTTTATATAGTTAAAAAAATTTTTTTTACACGAAAAAAATGAAATAAAAAAATAATTTCTACGCGTAAAAAAGTGGTTGCTACTTTGTTACCTTGTTACCAATCTCTGAAAGTATTGATTTTATGGGATTCCCTAGTAACAAAAGGTATCAACAGTTTACAAAAAGGATGTGATTGCCATATTAAACGATGCACAGCGTGAATGGCTGGACAAGCAAAAGACATTTATCAATCAGCAGATTGGCACGTGCTTTCCATTAACAGATGAACAGTGGAAGCAAGTTGCAGATACTGCCGCTAGTATTATAGCAAAAGCAAAGGGGCATGAACAAGAAGTCAGAAAAGAAATTTTCGATGTTGTGGAAAAGTGGGATAAAAAAGCGAAGGAAGGTGTAAATAAGTGAGTAATGCATTGGCAAGAAAGAGAAAGCGTATGCAGCCGTTGGGGTATACCAAAGACGAACTGCTTCGGATGCAGTGCTATGCAAAGACAGAAAGCAATACCAATGATCTGATCGAAGAATCTTTTTTGAATATTCGGTTGATTTCATTTCAGATTCTTCATGACAAGTTTGGATTTGGATATAAGAGACTGATGAAAGTTGAAAAGATCATAACGGAATATTTGAACACAACGGCGGCAGGCGGATTATCGACAGAGCAGTTGCAGTTTTACATGAGAGAAAAGTGTGGAATTGATGCGAAAGCTGAAGCAAACAGGGTTCCTTTTAGAGAAAGCTTTTCCCTGGTCGAAAGGAAAGTTGCCCCGGGTTCCATGCAGACCGCCGGAAAATTTCTGGCAGCATCGATCTGTAATTACTATGCGCTTCTTGGTGTATGCCTTAAGACGGGATTTAATTTCTCAAAAAGGCAGGTGGCGGAGACGCTGGAATGGATCAGATATTACATCAACAGCCTTGCAACAGGGTATGAAACGATGACAGGTATTGCAAGTGTAATGGAACAGGAGTGTAAATACTGCGATCCGAGGTTTATAGGAAAGACATATGAGGTGTGAATATGCATAGAGACAGTAAGGAGCGCCGCAAGCGTGCAGCAGAGATCAGCGAGCGGATGACACACCCGAGCAAGCATGTGAGCGAGGATGCGATTAAAAGGTTTCGAGAAGTGCCGTATCAGTTGCGGTGCGGAAGGGAGCAGGGAAAATGATTGAATGCATAAAGAACATGGCAAAGCGCCCGGAGTTTGGGCGGTGGATTCCGGCAAGCGAGAGGTTGCCGGAAGATGATAAATATATCTTGGTTTCGTTCGAGAATTTTACATTGCCGGACATTGGCAGATATGAAGCTGATAAGGACGGAAACGGTGCATTTTATCCGGGAGACGATGATAAGGGCTATGCTTCATACAGCTTGTTTGTCAATGCTTGGATGCCGCTGCCGGAACCGTATAGAGAGTGAGGGAAAATAATGAGTTGCGAAAAAGAATGCAAACTTGGAAAAACATATTGCTGCATGGAGTGCCCGAGCAACGATATATGCCGGGAAAAGCGCAAGAACAGAAAATTGAGTTTTGAAAAAGCTGTGAAGTGGATCACTGTTAGCATTGCGGTTATCGCCGGAATCAAGATGACGGGATCGGCGTGGTGCCTGTGGGCCTTTGCTTTGCCGGTAATGGCAGATTAGGAGGGATAGACATGACAGAGAATGAAGCAAAGGTATTTATTCAAAATGCCATGATTCAGTCTAAAAATGTTTTGGCAGAATTATTATTGATTGCGCCAAAAGTGTTTGCTGCAAAGAAAAAGAGTTTAGGAGAGTATTACAGCAACCTCGAAAACTGCAAAAAAGAAATTGAGTCATGCGAGGTGGCGATACGGGCACTGGAAGATGTGCAGAAGTACCGGGAAATCGAAAAAGAGTTAAAAGAGCATTATCATGCGAATGTAGACATTCCTCTTTTAATGCACCACTTTATAGAAACAGTATTTGAAGGAGAGAAACACGAGGGATTTTGCCTTTTGACAAATGAGGACGCTAAAGCATGGGACGAGTACAAATCTATCGGAACCCCAGAAGAATGCCGGGCGGCGATGGAGAAGCAGAAAGAGATGATAGCATATTGTAATGAAAATGATTGTTCTGATTGCTATTGCAATAACGGGAACTGGAAGGAAAACAACAGGTGCATGAATGATTTTATTGCGGAGGAGATTGGACAGGTAGCAGAAATTAAGTGGGGGTGATGAAGAATGAGTGAAGAACTTAAACTATGCCCGTTCTGCGGAGGAAAAGCAACACTAAAAGCTGCAAATAAGAGTTGCGGTCTTATCATTTGGTGTGCATGTGGCTGTGGAGCAAGGACAGATGGGTATTGCCCGGACATAAACAAAGAGGATGACACTATGGAGAATATCGAGGAATGTAAGAAAAGGGCAATTAAAGCATGGAACAGGAGGGCGAACGATGAGACTGATTAGTGAAGATGATGTATTAGCACTTCTTATAAACCATCATTTTGATGATGACAAGAAAAATTATGATTTGTTAATACACAACTTATGCAAGGAAGCGAAGCACATTCCGACCGCCTACGATGTGGATGCGGTTGTAAAGCAGTTGGATGAATACATAACCAAGATTGTAGGCAGAAAATCAGCACTATATCAGACAGTTATGCAGATTGTGAAAGGCGGTGGCGTAGATGGCTAAAGCCGTATTAGTAATAGATATGCCGGAACGATGTACTAAATGTCCTTTGTTGCTTACAATTCCGCAGAAAGGCGGGCTTGCACTTTGCCTTGCCAGACCAACGAACGGACAGGAAGAATATAATCCGAAGAATGAAAAAACATGGAGACCGGATTGGTGTCCGCTCCGGGAACTGCCAGAGAGATCAGATCATCCAGAGCATTGCGACAATGGAAGGTTCGATGCAGGGTGGAACGGATGCCTAGATGCCATAGAGGGAGGTGCACATGGGAAAGAGCAGCGCGAGTAAGCTGAATGGCTACCGGAGTGCGATAAGCCGGCAGAAGAATGATGTTTATAAATTTAAGCCTAAAAGAGGCAAGAAAAAATAAATCGAAAGGAGTAAGAGGTTTGCTGGCCAGCGTAAAAGAGCTCTTTACTCCGAGAAGAAAATGGGTCTTGAGGTATTTAATTATGACTGTCCCGGACAACTTAGTTTTATAGAGCCGGACTACATCAAGGATGCAGATTGCACCGTGAGAACACCGGTTATTCGGGGAGTTAATGACAGTCCAATATATGGACAAGGTAAAAAAATTAAGCCCAGACTTCCGGGCAGAACAGGAAGCCAGCACTTTGAACAGATATATTTACCGGAATTACTTCCCCTGGAGGAATATGACCTAATTGTGGTTCTCTTCTCTGGTGGGAAAGACAGCACAGCGTGCTACTACAAGCTGTTAGAACTAGGAGTGCCAAAAGAGAAAATAGAACTCTGGCACCACGATATTGACGGTGGCCATCCCATCAGGCAGATGGACTGGAGATGCACACAAAATTACGTGAAAGCCTTTGCAGATGCGGAGAAAGTGCCCTTGCGGTTATCCTACCGGGTGAACGGTTTCTTTGGCGAACTGTATCGGATAGGTGCATCAGAACCTATTGAATGGATTGACCCGGAAACTGGGGAAATAATGCGGTGCAAACCGTCTCGTAATTACCTTAAATGCGAGGAACTGAAAGAAAAATGCACCGAGGACATGGAGGAACAGTTAAAACAATACGGTTACCGGATGAAATTTCCAGCAAAAAGTGGAGATTTGAGCCGTAGGTGGTGCAGTGCTTACCTCAAGATTGCAGTGGCGGATTCGGTTGTGATCAATCTTGATAGATTAGATCAGCTTGCCGAACTGGGAGGGAAACGACTTAAATTCCCGGCGAAAGGTGGTACACATCAGGGACGGTGGTGTTCCGGCAACCTTAAAGCGGCAGTACAGGACAGCGTTACCGCTAATCTGGATAAGACCAGGGAAAACACCAAGATACTGATTGTATCGGGAGAACGGCGAGGAGAAAGCGCAGGACGGGCGAATTACAACGAGATGGAAATCCACCGGACAAATGCAGAGAAGAAAGCACACCGCATTGTTCATCAGTGGCGACCAGTAATTGACTACTCCGAAAAAGATGTCTGGGAAGTGTTAAAAAGGCACAATGTCAATCCTCATCCGTGCTACCGGGCAGGATGGAATAGATGTTCCTGTGCCCAGTGTATTTTTTCAACGCCACCGCTGTTTGCAGGCATCCGGGAGATATACCCGGAAGAATATGCAAAGCTGAAGCAGGATGAAATCATTCTGGGATTTACTCTGGATAATAAATGTGACCTTGATACATTTGTTGGAAATGCGAAGTCATGTGTGTACCACGGAGACGAAAAAGCAATACATAGCTTGATTACGGGCGAGTTTACTGTGGATGACGTGTATGTAAAAGACGAATGGAAGTATCCAGCCGGAGCTTTTCATGGGGCAGAAGGCGGACCGTGTTAGTAAATAAAAGAAAGGAGCCGAACCAGCGCGCATAAAGGGTACCTGATTCCCAAAAAGAGAATGAAAAATTTTGGTAATTATGAATGTGATGGGCAGATAAATTTAATGGATTTACTTATACCGGAGAATTCTGAAAATGAGCCGCCAGTAATGCTCACAGAGGGACAGAGAGTGTATAAAGTCATCCGTGGAGATGTAAAAGAATGTATTGTCGGAAAAAGAACATGGTCTTGCGGACATAACAACCGGGGATATGATCTTGATAGAGACGTGACATGGAATACGCAGATTGGTAGAGTAGTTTTTACTGAAAGAGAACCTGCAGAAAGTGCGGCAGCGCGATATCTTGCAGAGAACGAACATATCCTCGGAAAAGATATTCGGGCAACAGATGTTGAGGCATACCGGTATATGTATTTTGACAAAGAGGTCATAAACTTCTATGCGGTACTTGAAAATAAAAATGTTTATTTTCATTATGGCGGCATGTACCAGCATATTGGGAAAAAGTCTGAAATCAAGAAGTTTGAGGAAGATAGGAGTAAACACATCGAATCAGATGGGTACATGGAGTTGGGGAGCTATCAGCCAGAGTACAAGAACATGTATAGGTGCAATCGCGATTCATGGCTATATGCTGAAGCACGTTATAACAGTTTAGTAATTTAGCAGACCGGACAGCTCCGGTTTGCATGAGATCAAACAGCTATAGTCTCCGCCAGCAGTAATGCGGCGGGGCGGAAAGAGAGGAATAACAATGTGTAATTGCATGAATGAAGCAATTGAGAAAATTCAGAAAGCAGGAAGATACGAAAGCGTGGAAGCACCGACAGATCTTTTGTCTGGGAAAGCGTATCTGGAATTTGTGGTAAAGGAAAAAGGCAAGAAGAGAGAACGGAAGATGCCGGTGTTACTGTCGCGGTGCCCATTCTGTGGTAAGCCGTATGATGAAAAGCAGATGAAAGCGATTGATTAAGGAGGCAAATCATGAAAATTAGAGTTTCGATATATTTTGAAATTAAGGATTCGGAGATATTTGGCGGAGCGGGTTCCATTGGATATGCGGAGCAGAACATGGATTTCACGGTCGCAGAAGAAAAACCAAGGATTTTTGAAAAAAGTGCATACGACTATGTGGAAAAAGCCATTGCAAACATGGCGAAAAGTTTAGGTGTGAGTGAGGAATGCATCAGGACCATCAACAAAGAGGAATATGAGGAAAATACGGTAATATGATGGTATTGGTAGAAAGTGAGCGGAATTACGGTATCTACGAAGGCAAAGACACAGGCGTCATGTATCTGGTGTATCAGCGGAATGGTACCGGATGTACCGTTATGCTCAATGCTGATGGCACGCCAAAGATTTGGAACAGGGAAGAATAAATTTGTAGTACATTGCAAATTGAATATTGGCGGTTGTAGTGGTATAATTTTTCTATCATAAAAGATCGGAGGAAATAAAATGCCAGATATTAAAAAACTAATTGAAGCAGCTGATAAACTTGGTTTGTATGATTCGCTGGGAGAACTGTATTCTACATTTTACACAGAGAGCTTGTTAGCTGAAGCAACTAATTTTGAATTTTTGAAAAGTTCGAAAGAGGAATTTGAGGAATTAAAGAAGAATATGGAATCATGGAAGAGAGATTATGGTATAGATGAAAATACTCCATTAAAAGATGTCCTGAAAATAATTCAATAAAGTAAGATGCCAACCGTCAATATTCGATGGTTGGTATTTTTACATAAAATGGGGAAATTTATTGATGAAATACAATGACATTTTAGTAAGATAATGCTATAATGTACCCATAAAACAGCGCCATAGAGCCGAATATATGAGACTATGATAAGTTTCGTGTATTCGGCTCTTTTTTATATGGCTTTAGCCAGTTGAGTACATCGGAATTTCTCAAAAGAGAAATGGAGAT